>Ga0163150_10001472_pt1 | contig 39598 bp, 22 predicted proteins | sample OliLakLV19P2IB_FD_148628 | JGI IMG/M metagenome (GOLD analysis project Ga0163150, IMG submission 148628) | Freshwater microbial mat bacterial communities from Lake Vanda, McMurdo Dry Valleys, Antarctica - Oligotrophic Lake LV.19.P2.IB | ecosystem: Environmental > Aquatic > Freshwater > Lake >... | reverse complement strand
CCCACAGCGAAGCTGAAGGTCAACGGACGTCATCTCGATGCGCGCGGCTCTGCCGACCCCGACGGCAACAAACTGACATACGAGTGGCTGCTCTACCCAAAGCAAGACTCGCGGACGCGCATCGAGGCCAGCGGCCCCACCGCGCAAGTCATCCTCGCCCCCGGCGCAAAGAGCGCACAAGTGGTACTCGCGGTCCGCGATTCAGGCACTCCGCCCCTCACCCGCTACGTCCGCGCCGAAGTACACTGACACGTATGCCCCGCGGTGCGCCGCGTACAGTTCGCCAATCGGAAACACCACGGTCTCACCGGGAAGCAACCCGGGGATCGCGAGACTCTGCTCAGGCAGCGGCCCGCGCAGCATAACGGACGCCGGACCCTCCACAAACCCCATGCTGTTGCCCATCTTCTCCGTCGCCAACTGGAGCTCGTACGCGATGGAAGGCCCGCCGTCCGCCGATACCGAGAACGTCCTGTCCTTTTGCGCCGTCGGCGACCAGGTAAGTTGGATTGCCCCCTTGTTGCTCGCCGTATCGCACACCACCGCCAGCGCCGGATTCGCCTCACCCGAGTCGTAATGCTGGAGCGACAAGCCACCATTCGGGGCCGCATCCGTATGGCACGCCTCGCCCTGCTTGCCCAGGAGCGCATCGGAACCATTCAGGTTCGCGTTTCCACCGAGCACGCCGACTGGCGCTACCAACCCGGCCAGCCCGTTCGTTTCCACATCACCGCCGTGCAGGACGGACACGCGCTCACCGGCATCAAAGTGACGTACCGAATCGGCCCGGAGACGATGCTGCCCAAAATCGATCAGTCCGCCACGCTCACAGGAGACGGCCTCACAGTCGACGGCGGCACCATGAACGAACCGGGCTTCCTCCGCTGTATCGCCATCGTCGAGAAGAACGGGAAGACATACCGAGGACTCGCCACCGCCGCCTTCACACCCGAGGCCATCAAGCCCACCCAGCAGGATCCCCCCGACTTCGAACAGTTCTGGGCCGCCGGCAAAGCCGCCCTCGCCAAACTGCCCATCGACGCGCGACTCACCCCTCTCCCCGGCTACGGCACGGCAACAGTCGACTGCTTTCAGGTCAACCTCCAGAACGTCGGCACCGGCAACGCGCCGTCGCGCTTCTACGGCGTGCTCTGCGAGCCGAAGGCACCCGGCAAATACCCCGCCCTGCTCAGCGTGCCCGGCGCCGGCGTTAGACCCTGCCGCGGTCTCGTCGAGATGGCCGCGCGCGGCGTCATCACCCTCCAGGTCGGAATACACGGCATCGCAGTCACCATGGAGCAGTCCGTCTACGACTCCCTCGGCGCCGGAGCCCTCGCCGGGTACAACAGCTTCGGCCTCGACAACCGCGACCGCTACTACTACCGCCGCGTCTATCTCGGCTGCGTCCGCGCCAATGATTTCCTCACCAGCCACCCGAAGTACGACGGCACCAACCTCGCCGTCACCGGAGGCAGCCAGGGCGGAGCGCTGTCCATCGTGACCGCCGCCCTGGACCCGCGCGTCCGGGGCCTCGCCGCCTATTACCCTGCCCTGTCCGACGTCACCGGCTATCTGCACAACCGCGCCGGAGGCTGGCCCCACATGTTTCGAGCCGCCGAGGGTCCACTGTCACACCGCTCGCAGGACAAGATCGACACATCGCGCTACTACGACGTAGTGAACTTCGCCCGCCGCATCAAAGTGCCGGGCTTCTACTCATGGGGCTTCAACGACGAGACCTGCCCCCCGACATCCATGTACTCCGCATACAACGTAATCCCAGGCCGCAAGAAACTCCTCCTCGCCCTCGAAACCGGCCACAACAATATCCCCGAGCAAGTCGCGGAAGTCGACACCTGGCTGGAGACCTTCCTGAAGCAGGGATCTTCAGGGAACTGAGCGCGCAGCCCTGCATGCCCGCAGTCCCTCACCGTCGGGAGGAAGAGAGTGGCCGCCGTTTGAAAAGCGCTGTCTGGTCCGCAGACCCAAACTCTACCGAAACACACCCATAATCCGGCCAAACACGTTCCGCTTCCCGGGCTCATCCCGGCGAACGGTTTCGGCCGGAAACTCATCATCAAACAAATGGTCGGAGGTGCACTTCCGAGGCACAGTCCCCTGCACAAAATACTCCGACCGCAACCGCGTACAACCCTCCCCAGCCGAGAGCCCTGTCATCTCATCGACGGTAGCCCGAACCACTCCGGCCGGCATAGTAAACGGCTGAGCCCCCTGGTAATGCCGCAGTTTGTGAGCCCGCTTCATAAACTCGGTCCAAACCGGAAGTGCCGACTTCGACCCCTCCAAATCCAGGTCGGAATAATCGTCATAACCGACCCAGACCACGGCCAGCAGTTTCGAAGTAAACCCGGCAAACCAGCCGTCGCGAGCCGTACCCGTCTTCCCCGCCGCCGGCAAAGTGAAACCGCGCTGCCGCACCGAAGCCGCCGTGCCGTACTTAACCACATCCTCCATGATGTTGACGATGATGCCGTTCACTCGCGGATCCAGAGCCTGATTCTCCTGGATCTGCTGCACGTAGACCTGCTTGTTATTCCTGTCTCGGATACTCTGCATCCAGGACCGCTTCAGGTGGAACCCGCCATTGGAGAAAGTGGTGTACGCCTCGGCAATCTCAATCGGTTTCACCTCATAACTGCCAAGGGCAAGCGACGGCGTCGCCTGCAGAGGCGCCGTAATTCCGGAATCGCGGGCAAGCTTGACGACATTGGCGAAACCGATCTTCTCCGCCACCTTAATGGTAGGGATGTTGAGCGAGCTCATCATGGCCTTTCGAACCGTCACCGTCCCCAGATACCGGTCGCCGAAGTTCGCAGGCTGATAAGGCTCGCGGTTGAACATGAAGGTGGTCGGCTCGTCGACAAAGGTAGTGGCCGCGGTCACCACATTGTTCTTGTTGCGCAGACTCTGATCCAGCGCCGCGGCATAAACGAACGGCTTGAACGACGAGCCCGGCTGCCGCTTCGCCAGTACCCGGTTCAACTGACTGGTCTCATAGTTGCGCCCGCCGACCAGCGCCTTCACCGCCCCGGTATGCGGGTCGAGAACCACCAGCGCAACCTGCGGCAACTTGCCGTCGAACTTCTTGCCCCGCTTCTGGCGGATCGTCTTGTCGACCTCCGCCATACCCGCCTGAACCGCTTCCACCGCGGCCTGCTGTAAATCGAGGTCGAGGGTGGAATAGATGCGGTAGGCTTTGTGCCCAAAGTCCCAGTCCTCGAAATCGTCCTGCAGGTCTTCGTTGACCAGATCGACGAAGTACGGCGCATCACTGGTCGCCAACTCACCGGGGCTCAGCCTGATCGGTTCCGCTGTAACGTCGGCAAGCTGCCGGGCGTCGAGGTACCCGTTGTTTTGCATCAGCTGCAGCACCAGATCCCGGCGCTGCTTCACCCGGGCCGCATTGCGGAAGGGGTTGTAGTAGCTGGGGCGCTGGATGATGGCGGCGAGCATCGCCCCTTCCGCCACCGTCAGCTTACGAACGTCCTTGCCGAAGTACGCCTGCGCCGCTTCGCCGAACCCGTGGACGCTGAACGTGCCGCGGCGTCCCAGATAGACCTCATTGGCATAGAGCTGGAAGATCTCTTCCTTGGTGAAGCGCCGCTCCAGTTCCATCGAGATGAAGACTTCCGACAGCTTGCGCTTCCAGTTCTTGTCCTGATCCAGCCAGAAGCTGCGCGCCAGCTGCATGGTCAGCGTCGAGGCGCCCTGCTCTTTGCGCCCTTCCTTCACGTCGACGTAGATCGCTTTGGCAATACGAAACGGGTCGAAGCCGCTGTGCTTGAAGAACCGCTTGTCCTCCACCGACAACAGCGCCTGAACCAGGTGCGGCGGGAACTCCTTGAACAGCACCGGACGCCGCTTGCCGCGGTCCTCATCGAGAACGCTGGTGAGGACTTCCGGCTCCAGCCAGTATTGGGGAACGTCTCGGTTGTCGGTGCGCGAGACCACCCGCTCCACGCCCTTCGCGCCGATTTGAATAAACGCGGTGTGCGCCTGAAACCAGGAATCGGGACCGGTCGTGATCTCGATGCCTTCGTGTGTGGAACGGTAGTGGCCGATGCGGTTGTCGATCGCCTGCGAGTATCCGGCTCGATGCAAATAGCCGATCAACTGCTGAGCGGTCAGTGCATCGCCCGGCCCGATCACCCGCGGCGCAGCATAGATAGACGAACTGGTCTGCAGACTGCCGCCAGCCAGTCTCTCGCTGACCAGCTTCGCGTACTGGATGTAGACATACAGAAACGCACCGACTGTGGTGGCGACAATCAGTCCGGCAGCGGCAAACAGTTTGGGATGGCGGCGTACCAACGCGAAAGCGGGCATAGTTCTAACGTGAGTGTGACGCGCCGGAACACGTACAGTTACCTGGGGATGTTGGAAGGAACCGGCGCGAGACCTGGAATGCCAGCCGCCGTCCACGCGGAAAGCACTGCGCGAACGATGGCTTCAGCGACGACGTCGGCGGCAACAATGCCCAGTGCGCTGAAGTCGGCCGTCTCTGAACCCACCGACAACGCGATCACCAGATCGCCGTCGTACATCGTGTGAACCGGAGTGATGGCGCGAACCAGACCCTGTTGCGCCAACTGCGCCAGCTTAGTGGCTTCCGGTTTGGTGAGCTTCGCGTTGGTCGCTACCGTTACGAGCGTCGTGTTGCCAAACGCCTGCCCGCGCTGCGCGCTCTTGCGAATGAGCTCGGCCGTGCTGGCGAACTCCCGACCTTCCGCAGTCCTGCGCGTACCGGCAATGATGTTGCCACCTTTCGGCTGTACCACATCGCCGTAGGCATTCACCGCCGCCAGCGCCGCGACGGTCACCTTTGCGTTGAGCGCCATCGAGAAGGATCCGATGCCGCCCTTCATCGAATTGCTCATCCCCAGCGCTTTGCCGACAGTAGCGCCGGTGCCCGCTCCGACGCAGCCTTCCTGCACCGCGTCCGACGTGGCGGCAGCCGCCGCGGCTTCGCCCATTTCGCGACCCGGGCGATGCTCCGGATCGCCTATGCCGAGGTCGTACAGGATGGCACCGGGAACCAGCGGCACGCGGCCGTATCGCGTTTCGAAACCGATGCCCTTCTTCGCAAGCCAGTTCCGCACTCCGCACGCCGCCTCCAGCCCGAACGCGCTGCCGCCGGAGAAACAGACACCGTGAATCGCCTGCGTAACATGCAGCGGATTCATCACGTCGAACTCGGATGTACCGGTCGCGGAACCTCGAATGTCGAATCCAGCTACCGCGCCCTTCGGGCAAAGAATGGCAGTGGTACCGGTGTGGGCCTGGTGGTTGGTGGCATGGCCGACGAGGATGCCCGGAATGTCAGTGAGACCCTTCATTGGGTGGGGGAGTTTGAGGCGCTGCGTGTTACCATTTGTTGGCGAGGCCGGTCCGATTGCTGGATGTCCTGAAATCTCCGATACTTGCGTTCCAGGATTTCATTTTTCTGAGCGGACGCGCGTTCAAAAATATCTTCCGTTCGCCCCATTATACAGACGATATTTTTATCCAGGCCGACACCATTGGATTCGGCAGTTTGCCCATTGTCGTGCTGACCGGTTTCTTCACCGGAGCGGTGATGGGTCTGCAGATGTCGCGCGCTCTGAATCAGTACGGTGCCACCGGCCAGATTGGCGCGATTGTCGCCATCACACTCGTACGCGAACTCGGCCCGGTGCTGAGTTCCATCACGGTAGCGGGACGCAACGCATCCGGTATGGCGAGCGAACTGGGATCGATGAAGGTCACCGAGCAGATTGACGCGATGCGCGCGCTCGGCACCGACCCCACACAGAAGCTGGTTACGCCCCGCCTGCTGGCCACCTCACTGACGCTGCCCATGCTGACAGTGATCGCCGATTTTGTCGGACTGGTGGGTTGCTATCTGGTGGCATCGCTGTTTCTGAATCAGACCTCGTCGCAGTTCTGGAATACAGCCTGGCGCGCGCTGGAATGGAATGACATTTTGCAGGGACTGCTGAAGCCTTTCGTTTTTGCGCTGGTGATTTCTCTGGTTGGTTGCTTTTACGGAATGCGTACCAGTGGTGGAACGCAGGGGGTCGGCCGCGCGACAACGCAGGCTGTGGTGGCTTCGATTGTATGGATCTTCATACTGAACCTGCTGATCACGCGTCTGTTCGTCAGTGGAACGAACTAGGTACCGTGGCGAGCGCGGACTGCATCCTGCGCTTCGATCACGTGTCACTGTTCTTCGACGACGACGTCCATGCACTGGACGATGTATCGTTCCAGTTGAAGAAGGGCGAGACTCGTATCCTGTTTGGCGCGGCGGGCAGCGGCAAATCGGTCTTGCTGAAGTGCGCGCTCGGTCTGCTGAAGCCGACCGCGGGTGTTATTGAATTGTTTGGTCAGGACATCACCACGCTTCGCGAAACCGAGTTGTTCGAGATCCGCGCCAAAGCCGGCATTCTGTTCCAGGAGAGTGCGCTGTTCGATTCGCTGACAGTGCGGGACAACGTGGCATACCCGCTCGAAAATCAGGGGGCGTCGAAGCGGGAGCGCCTTGAGGAGGGCGCGCTCGAAGAGAAGGTGCGCGAGGCGCTGCGATTCGTGGAACTGGAGGAAACGCTGGACAAGTTCCCCAGCGAGCTTTCGGGCGGCATGCGGCGACGTGTCGGTATCGCCCGCGCCGCGGTCACGGATCCGCCCCTGATCCTCTACGATTCGCCGACGGCGGGTCTGGACCCGATTACCGCCAACACGATCATCGCGCTGATCGTGAAGGCACGCGACACCCGGCACACCACATCCATGCTGGTAACGCATCGCTATCAGGACGGTCATATGATGGCGAATTACCGGTTCAATTCACAGACCAGTGAGATCGAGCCGGCGCCACGCGACAGCGGGGTGCATGAGAGCACCATCTTCATGGTATTTCAGGAAGGCAAACTGGTCTTCGAAGGGACGCAGGAAGAACTACAGGCAGCGGGCGATCCCTACGTTTCCAAGTTCAAAAGCAATTACGTGCGACGGACCTAATAAGCTAAGAGTGAAATATGCCAGCAGCCAAAAAAGTAGGATGGGCGCAGTTACGGGTCGGGATGATGGCGCTTGCGGCGCTGGCCATTGTGTTTGTGCTGGTCTTTGTACTGGCGGGAAAGAAGAAGCTGTTCGCGAAGAACGAACTCGTCTATACCTATCTCGACGATGCCGTGGGACTGTCTACCGGCGCTCCCGTGCGCCTGAACGGACTGCTGGCAGGCAAGGTGAAATCGGTCGTGCTGTCGGGCGAAACCAAACCACTCCGCATCATTAAGGTGGGGCTGGAGCTCGACAAAGACATGTTGAAACAGGTGCCTGTGGACTCGGTGGCGTCGATCGCCGCGGAGAATGTGCTCGGCACCAAGTTCATCAACATTCGAAAAGGTCAGGCAAAAGCGTTCGTTCAGCCGGGTGGGGAAATCCAGGCCCTCGACGCGCGCGACTTCGACGAAGTGGTGCAGCAGAGCTATAACCTTCTCTCTCAGCTGCAGGGCATCATCAAACGGGTGGATGCGATTGTGGGACTGATCGAATCGGGTCGCGGCAGCATCGGCAAGCTGCTGGTGGATGAGGATCTGTACAATCGCGTCATCACGATTGTCAGCGAGTTCCAGGGCATCACGCATGCTCTGGCAACGCCGAAAGGCACCATCGGCAAGCTGCTCTACGACGACACCATGTACAACGAACTTCGGGGAACGCTGGGCCGCGTCGATACGATGGTGGCCGACCTCCAGGCCGGACAGGGCACCGCAGGCAAACTGCTGAAGGACGACGCCCTCTACACCGAACTTCGCGACACCGTCAAAGGCGTGCGCAAGACCATTGACGATCTGAACGCGGGCAAAGGCACCGCGGGCAAGCTGCTGAAGAGCGAGGAACTGCACGATCAGCTCCGTACGTCGCTGGGCAAGGTCGACAGCATTATCGACAAGATGAACTCGGGCCAGGGCACGGTGGGTCAGCTGCTGGTGAATCCGCAGTTGTATGACACGCTGAATGGCGCAACGGGCGAGATGCGCGATTTGATCAAGGCAATCCGCCAGGATCCCAAGAAGTACCTGCGCATCAAACTGGCACTGTTCTAATGCCCGGGGGCCGGCAACTGGTCGTGAATGCCGACGACTTCGGCTTCACGCGCGATGTCAACCGCGGCATCATCGAAGCCCACACCAGAGGTATCCTGACCGCCACGACGCTGATGGCAAATGGCAATGCGTTTGACGACGCAGTCGCGCTGGCCCATCGACATCCTGGCCTCGATGTGGGGTGCCATCTGGTGTTGGTGCAGGGCCGGTCGCTGGCGTGTCGCGGCGCAGAGCTGCCGTCTGGGCTGCCCCAGCTGGTTCAGGCGCTGCTGGCGAAACGAATCGATCCGTATTCGGAGTTGCGTCCGCAGATTGCGAAGGTGCTCGATGCGGGGATCCGGCCGCTGCATCTGGACACGCACAAACACACGCACCTGTGGCCGTCGGTGCTGGACGCGGTGGCTCGGCTGTCAGAGGAGTTTGGCATCCCATGGGTGCGGCGCCCGTTCGATCTGCCACTTACTGGTGGCGGCGATGTCCCCTGGACGAAGCGCGCATTGAGCCAGGGCCTGTCCTCTTTGCGGGGCCACTTTCATTCGAAGCTGCGCGCGCACGGCTGCCGGACCACGGATCACTTCGCCGGGTTTCAAATCACGGGTCGATACCGTGCGGCCGGACTTTCGGCACTGATACGCTCGCTGCCTGAAGGGCTCACCGAGTTCATGTGCCACCCCGGCTTCTGCACCGACGAGCTACGCGGCAGCGCCACGAGGCTGAGGGAGAGTCGACAACGGGAGCTGGAAGCCCTGGTGTCGCCCGAAGTCCGCCAGGCGCTGGAGCAGACCGGCGTCCGGCTGGTCCGCTTCGGCCAGCTCTAACTTGACGATATAAAGTACTTGCCATTCACCGCAAAAGCCGATATGATCCACTCATGGCGCCAGTAGAAATCCAGAGCCACGCCATCGAGAGTCTGCGCTACATACGCGACACGATGGAGCGCGCGACGCTGGTTACGGCAGTGCCGGGTCGCGGCGGCATCCTGATGGGCATCACTGCGATTGTCGCGGCATGGATTGCCTCGCGCCAGCCGGGCTCCGCCGAATGGCTGGGCGTCTGGGTGTTGGAAGGGCTGATCGCTCTGACGATCGGGATCACGGCGATGTATCTGAAGTCGCGGTCTGGCGGCATGCCGCTGTGGTCGGCGGCAGCGCGGAAATTTGGGCTCGCTTTTGCTCCGCCTCTGGTTGTGGGCGCACTCCTGACTCTGGTGCTCTCGGGTGTTGGTCTGACCTCCGTTCTCCCCGGCTTGTGGCTTAGCCTCTACGGAGTGGCGGTGATCGGGGCCGGAGCGTTTTCCGTCCGGATTGTACCCGCTATGGGTCTGGCGTTTTTGATCGCCGGCGCGGTGGCGCTGTTTGCTCCCGCATCGTGGCGCGACGTGAGTCTTGCGGCCGGTTTTGGCGGTCTGCATGTGGTGTTTGGGCTGATTATCGCGAGGAGGTTCGGTGGCTAAAGGCTCGGCAGCTCGAAAAGTCAGCGAGGCTCCGGCACGGCAGCCCGCGAAGCAGGAAATTGCGCAACCAGACCGACTGATTCACGAACGGATGCGTCTGGGTATCGTGAGCGCGCTGGCAGTGAACGAGTGTCTGTCGTTCCCCGAACTGCGCAAGTTGTTGAACACGACGGACGGCAATGTCAGCGTGCATGCCCGCAAGCTGGAAGAGGCCGGGTATGTATCGTGCACCAAGACGTTCGACGGGCGCATTCCGCGCACGGAGTATCGTCTGACCGCGCCGGGACGCAAGGCACTTGAGAAGTATCTCAAGCACATGGAATCGTTGATCCGCGCCATGCGCGCGCACTAAACGGGAGGGCTGGCCTGAGTGCCCTGCCCGAGATGTAAAGCCGCGGAGACATCCTTTATGAAACAAAGTACTTTTCACGTCGCGATCATTATGGATGGTAATGGCCGGTGGGCCACGCGGCGGGGGCTGCCGCGGCTGGAAGGGCACCGGCGGGGCGCCGATTCCGTACGGTGCGCGATGGAAGCGGCACCTTCCCTGGCAATCACGGACCTGACGGTCTATGCGTTTTCGTCGGACAACTGGAAGAGACCGCAAACGGAGGTCAGCGGGCTGATGTCGCTGTTTGCCGAGTACCTGCGCAAGGAAGCGGCACGCTGCCGCGGCGATGGAGTGCGCCTGACGGTGATAGGGCGTCGCGACCGGCTGGCCCCGGAGCTGCAGAGGCTGATCGGCGAAACGGAGACCGTGACGGCGGCGGGCTCGCGGCTGCATTTTCGGATTGCGGTGGACTACTCGGCGAGAGATACTCTGCTGCGCGCGGCACGTGCCTGTGCGCGGTCGGGACGCTGGACGGAGGCCGACTTCGGGGCCGAGCTGCCGGCGCCAGATGTAGACCTGGTAATCCGCACGGCGGGAGAAAAACGGCTGAGCGATTTTCTTTTGTGGGAGTGCGCGTACGCCGAGTTTGTGTTCCTCGACAAGACGTGGCCTGAGTTCGATTCCGCCGATCTGGCTGGAGCGGTATCGGAGTTTCAGCGGCGCACGCGAAGGTTCGGCGCCCTGCCGGCGGCCTGAGCCTGATACAGTGCCTCTAAGCCTGATACAGTGCCTCTATATGGATCGCAGATCGTTTCTGGCGCTCAGTGCAGGAGGTAGCCTGGCAATGTCATCGTCGACGCTCGCCGAAGCCGCAGACGCAAAGCCGCAGTACATCGAGATGTTGAAGATTCGCATGCGCAATACGCAGGACTCCATGGTGCAGCGCACTACGGAGTTCTTCGGCAAAGTCTGGTTGCCGGCGGCGCAGCGGGCTGGCGTGACGAAGTCGGGCGCATTCAACGCGCTGATCGGGGAAGACAGCCCGTTTCTTTTGCTGGTGCTGCAGTTCCCGACGATGGGCGCGTGGGAATCGATGCGAGAGAAGATGGCGGCTGACAAGGAGTATTTGAAGGGCCGCGATACTTACGGCTCGGGACCTCTTGGTTATGTGCGGTATGAGACGTCGCTGTTACGTGGTTTCAGCACGTTTCCGGGGATCGAGACGCCGGCTCCGATGGCGGGCGGCAAGTCGAGGATCTTTGAGATTCGCACTTACGAGAGCAACAACAGCATCACGCTGGCGAAGAAGATGGGGATGTTTGACGGCGGGGAGATTGCGATTTTTCGCAAGGTTGGCATGGTGCCGGTGTTCTTTGGCGAGACGGTGATTGGGCAAAACCAGCCGAATCTGACGTACATGCTGGGTTATGACGATCTGGCGGCGCGCGACAGGGTTTGGTCGGCATTTGTGTCGAGCCCGGAGTGGCAGAAGCTGCGTGGGCAGCCGGGTTTGTCGGATGGTGAGATTGTGTCGAATATCAGCAATTCGATGGTCAGGCCGGCGGCGTTTTCGGCCATCAAATAGTCGTAACAAGTCTTGACATTGCGCGGATCGTGTGCAGTTTACCGGTTTGTAATCTAAAGGTTGACGCGGGTGGTCCTGGTTCGCTAAATTAGGTTCGCGGGGTGGAGCAGTCTGGTAGCTCGTTGGGCTCATAACCCAAAGGTCGCATGTTCAAATCATGCCCCCGCAACCAACTACTTGTTGGTTTAGTTTCAACATCTTAGGCCACTCCGGCCACCTTCTTCCAAAACATCAAAAACGGTCGATTGTAACCAAAAATGTAACCAATTTGGGTTCGTTTTTGGATTCTGGCCTCTTTGAGGTGCGCCGATGAGCTCCCTTGGGCAACCGAGGGGCAACCTGGAGCATGCAGGGCAAGTTCTTGCCCGAAACTTCGGCGAGTTCGTTGTTTCTAAACAGAAGCTAAAAAAGGCAGAAGGCATATGTTTGGTGCGGGAGAAGCGGGATTCTGCAACCCAGATACTTGGCTTCACCGCGCGACCGTTTGTGCTGTGCGGGCTGCCGATTCGGCGGCCGCCAGCCGAGCAGCTCCTCTTTGAACGTCGAAACGGACACTTTACCCTTCAGATCACTGGGCATCCACAATTTGGGCTTCCCTTTGGTCAGGACCGGCTCGTTCCTATTTTTCTGGCCACCATGGCGGTCCGGCAGCAGAGTCGAATCGTGCGGTTCGAGTCTGCGGCAGAGTTGCTCGATACGTTCGGCCTCTCAAAAGGAGGCAAAGAGTACCGCCGTCTGATCTCTGCGTTCGAGAGAATCTTCGGCGCGACGATCTTCTTCGGGACGGAATCGAACCGATCTGCTGCCAAGTTGATCCACCGTTCCCGGTTCAACTTTCTGTCCGAGGCTCAGATTTGGTACAACCGTGATCCAGAACAGCCACCTCTCTCAGAAGAGTTCGCGAACGTCGTGGTGCTCAGTGACGAATTCTATCGGGAGATATCAGAACATCCTATTCCGGCCGACCTTGCGGCCGTCAAAGTCTTAGCTTGTGCGCCCGCCGTGCTCGACTTGTTCGTTTGGCTCACCTATCGCTGCTTCTCGGCAAAGGGACCAGAGCGGATTCCTCTCTTCGGCAGTTTTGGCTTGGCCCAGCAACTCGGCTGTGTGGAGTACTCTCGGCCTCGGCGATTCCGAGCAATGCTGGAGCAATGGCTGGATTCCATCCGCAACCTTTGGCCAAATTGCCCCGCCGCGATCGCTTCGGGGGGGCAGTATCTTTCAATCAACCATTCCATAGCGCTCAACCCGCGGAGCTTGTTAATTGGTCGAACATGATCTCGCCAAACACTTAGTAGCAAGGCATGGCACGAAGACGTAGAATAAAGAAACCAAAGAACCAAGAGAATGAAAACAGGCGAACTCATTGATGGCATCGAGCGATTCGTCCTCGATGTGGTAGGCACTATTGTCCCAGGGACAATCCTGATCATCGGCTGGGCAATGCTATTTGGAATCCCGAGCCTGCCGGGGATTGGGAGATTCATGCCGCTACCCCAAGAAATGGACATTTGGTTATTCGTCGTGCTTGGATACATTCTTGGGCATGTCGTTACCAGCGTCGGCACGGTTCTCATAAATCCGGGGCCGATCGTCCGATTTATGCGAAAACATCCCGTGAGTGCGCGGCTTGTAGCGGTCTTTAGAAGCGATTCAGAGGTTGCAACTGACCTCACAACGAAACAGACTTACCAGTCTTTCGTCCAAAGGGCGAGCGCCGTAATGCCGTGGCTGGGTAGCATCGGCGTAAACCAAGTGCACGATTGGCGAAGCATTGCCATGAGTTTGCTATCGCCACAAGAAAACCATACCGTATACAGGTTCATGTTCATTTCTCTCTTGAACCTCGGAACAGCTTCCGCCGTGATCATGCTCGGAATTGCGTGGATCTTCGCGAAGGGAGCGACCCAGGCAAGAAGCTGGCGACCATGGAGTTCGTTGCTCTTCCCGGAGTGCCGCGATATCGATTGGTCGGTCGTGGCCGTCGGAATCGTGACCTGCTTGATTCTGTTCGAACGACATTCGGCCTTCTATAGCCGCGCGCTCCGCGTGCCGTTCACAATGGGAATCGTGAAGCTGGTAGATAATCCTGCAATTCTTCCCGCTACAAGCGTATCGCATGGGCGAAGCATTTACCTTGCCGGTGGAACCCGCAGTAATTGGCAAGAGACTGTCACAGCTGCCCTCTCTGATTGGCGAATAGTCGATCCGCGCGTCCATCACCTCGAAGACGAGCGCGCGTACACGACCTGGGACCTTGAGGGAATCAAGGGATGCGATTGGATGCTCGCGTACCTGGAAGAATCGAATCCAGGTGGATACAACCTCGCATTTGAAATCGGATACGCAAAGGCCCTCGGGAAGAAAGTAATCTTGGTCGACACGAAATCTGCGAAAGACGAAGCGATCCGGCGTTATACTGGCATGCTCCATGCAAGCGCCGACGTCAAAGCAAATAGACTCGAGGACGCATTAGAGTTTCTCGATGGACTCCCTACTCGCGGATGATCGGATGAACCCCTCGCGAACCAATTTCGGGAAGACAACTGCTTCGTTCAGCCCGAGTACCCGACCGGAAACACCCGACCGTGTTCTCCGGGTGGCTTGTCAGTGGACGCGCAATCGAACATTTGGAGGCTACGCACCATCCTATGAAACGCGCGGCAAGCTGGCCCTGGTATCTGGCGACAATGAGCACTTGGTACGTTGTATAAGCCCAAACCCCCTAAAGGTGCGTTCTAGATCACAAATTACAGTCCCTCGACGTGTTCAAGAAACTTCTTCTTGAGTGCCGGAGACAATTCTTTAAATCTTTCCACCAGCCAGTCTATTCTCAACACGTCGAGTCGGTTCTCGATCATTCCAAGCAGTTGATCGAGCCTCTCCCTGTGGAGCATCGTTAGAACTGGAGGTGGAGTACTGGCTCGCTGGTGGAGTTGGTTTGCCGCTGGAGCTGAAAGGGATGCAACATCCGAAACTACAACTTCAAGGGCCTCGATCCACTCAGCACTTGCGGCCATTCGCCGCTTGGAGGCATTTAATGTGAACTGACTAATCACGGCGCTGGGCGCCCAAGGTACATCATCATCACTAATAACTTGCTCGGCTTCGTCCTTCAGCTTTTGCGCGAGCGCCTCAAATTCGTGCCAATTCAGCCTATCGTTCGCAAGTTGCTTGTTGTCCTCACGATACAGCCGTAATGCTCTCCGCATAAGTTGTAGATCTTCAAGATCCTTTGGACAGTTCTCGAATGCGGTTATAAGCGACTCAACCTCCGAGAGGCAGTGATCCAAATCATCGTCCGACTCAATGCTTAGATTCCAAATCTGCTCAAGTCTCGCAACAATTCGATCAACAGCCTCTTTCAGTTGCTCGGTGAACTTCGACAGTTGTGTTCTCGCCTCCCCCAATTCAAGCATCGCAATCTTCCTGGACATTGATTGCAGATTCGCGGTGTAGTCCTTTCCTTGACCTAAAAGGGCGCGACCATCCGCCACGCGCACTACGCGAACCGCTTCAGTGTGAGCAACAATCCAAGATCGAACATCGCGAACCAATTGGCGCGCCTCTGCTGCCGTCTCCGCATTTTTAACTGAATGGTTAACATGCCTCGTCAATTCATCAGAAAGAGCTGTGAGCTTTAGCTTCTTAAGGCTGCCACCCATCTGACCGATCATTCTGCGCTTAAACTCGCCCACCGCGTCAAGCGTATCGCCCTGCGGCGACTGTCGCTGCAGCCAATTGGCGAACAGCAGAGTCACCTCTTGTTTCGACCGCTCTACATGTGGTCGAAGTTCTGTAACTTGATGGTCTTCCCAAAGATGGCCTTCGCGCTCCATAGATTCACACAAATCTTGAAGCATCGCAGCTCCCCATGCAATGATGCTTACGTCATCGTTGCGATGCCCAGACTCCATCTTCTTAAAAGCTTGGTCATGCTTTTGCTCCATTTCAGAAAGCTTTTGAGAGGCAACGCTGCTCTGCTCTCTTAGATGGATCTCTCGATAGCTTAATCCCTGTGGAACTGGCACCCTCTCCTTTAAGCTGAATGATCGATTAAGGCAATCTATTTTGCTCAAATAGCTTTTGGCTTGCTCCCATTCTTCCAACAGAAGGTCCCATTCAGAAGACCCTTCTCCCAAAGTGACAAAGTAAATGTCCCGCAATGCGTTGAGGTCGAGGTACTTTCCGTTAAATATTCCTTCTTGAACTAGTTGCGAAACCGAGTACTGCTGGGAGCCACGGAGGACAACAAGTTTTTCAGCACGAGCAGCCACAAACACACCAAGCATTAAACCAGCCGAGGCAATATTTGCACCATTTGGGGCTCGGCACAGAGAGCGCAATGCCTGTTCCACAGACAATCGCTGCTCACCTGAACTCAGCAACTCATCCCATTTTGTTGTGATGTTCCGTACCACCGGGTGCGTAGGCCGATTCATCACAACGCCGGTCTTGCTGAAAATACCCCAGTTATCTTTTAGGACTCCCATGGCCCTATTCTTTATCTTTACCGGTTTTACCAATACAGCATCGTAGTCAAGCTTTGCCAGGAGAAGATCTCGCGTCAATTCCTGGCATGAATCAGCAGCATTTCCTTTTGCTGTGCTGAACCCATCGAAAGGAAATGTTAACGGACTCCTGTAGATTCGACCGAAGAGCTCGGTACCTGCTTTGCCGAGTCTTTGCGCTTCGAGTCCCTCCTTAAGTGCTGTGACATAGTGTCGCTGCTTCATCATTTCCTCGACATGGCTGCGGACGGTTTGCCGCAACTTCTCAGCGTGAGCAGGTATAAGATTGCCAAACTTTAGTCGGTCTTCCTGACTCACCGATTCCTCCAGAACGGCCAACTCTGCCAGTGCTTGCCCAAGAGAGCCTGCCTCATCGTGCAGTAAAACGGTGAGGATTGGAACCGTCCCTGCGGAAGGTTCATTTGAGACGGCCCGGAGAATTCGAGCAACATCCCTTCCAACAGAGGTCATATCCCGAGCGGCTTCAACGTAACAATAAACGATGGTGCCGCGGGGGTCATCGACAGAGATAGCCCGATGCCAACGATCAGAAGCAAGCTTTACATGCATTGCCAGATTGTCCAGGTTTGAAGTAACCGCCTGGTAACGCCATTCACGAGTCGAAATTTTATGCGATTCGGCGAAGTCGCACTCAAGATCACTCAATAAATCACACCAAGCAGAGCCTCGACTAGCAAACAGAGCGGATTTGCCCTTCTCATCGTAGGTGCTTGCCACACGCTGACGGATATAGGAAAGAAACTGCGTGCGAGGAACAGCATCGCCGAGAATATCAAATTGCTTAAAAGCCTCGTCCCATTCAATAACGTTGTATTCATCTTGAAGAGCCGAGAGACCCCCCTTAGAATCATATCCGCGGACTCCGGCGAGTTGTGCTAACGCTTCGGCCGCGTCCTCACGATCCATTACCTGCAAGCCCAGTTTTGAAGCAACGACAATTGCGCGAAGTAACCGGATCAACTCCGCAGGCAAACTAGCCCCGTGCCTGCTTTCAACCGATGCATATGCGTGCGTTATTGCACCCTGTTGACCACTCTCCTCTGAGCTGATAAGCTCTTGCTGCAACGCTTCCGACCAGAAATCTACGGGGGAAAGCGACCATCCGCCTTCAGAAGGAATCGGCACACTGCTAAACCGGTCGAATACCTGTCCAAGCAAAGCGAGTGCTGAACGTTCCTGAAGATGTTTTCCCGCAGATGCAAGATAAAATAGAAACCAAACGGAAAAGGCAGAGAGCGGCCAGCAACCCTTGCGTACAATCTGGTGAAACTGGCTGGCATCCGTCCAAAGCCTATGGTTCCGAGCTTGCGGGAACCATAGAGCCAATTTACGAGCCACGTCGGCTGACTCCGACTCTGCACCCATACCATCAAACCAACGATCAAGCTCTTGAGTGCGGCGCTTCTCCAACAAGTTCGCTATCAGTGTTTCGAGATTAATAGAGAGATAGGATCGACCGGCGGACTGATACCTTGTAACGTAACGTAGGATTTCATTCTTGTATTCTGGTGCAACGCGCTGGACGTAGGCATTCAACTCAAATTGAATGAAGCCAACGAAACACGACACGCTGTTGTTGGCTTGAATGCCCTCAAACAGATCCTGCAGTACACCACTGCCCGCAATTTGACTTCTGACAGTTGCGAATTCCGTATATCGTCCGAACTCATCAAACAAGATTAAGAGCGAGCGAAATGTCTTGCTGACACCACAGTACTCTCGACCTGTCACATCGATGATGTCACGAACTGACTCGCCGCGAAGGGCGGCGATCATCATGCCACGGGAAGAGAAAACGTCATGAACTATACGGTAGACTGATTCGTCCTGCTCTTCTAAACCAGTAAGGACATAATCAATACTAGTCACATCACATGCGGTGATGAGTTCCGCTTTGACTTCATCATTCGCCATTCGAATGAGGCTAGATGCTTGGGAGAAACGCGGCCGGAGGTCATCCAGCGGGCCTGTATCCAAATGGTGTGACTTCAATTGCTGGACAATCTGCTTAGTGACCTCCGTGGCAAGATCAAAGCTTTTCATGCCGTTCAAGGCGATAACTAGGCAAGGCTGATTTGCCTCTTGAAGAATCGCACGGATTTCACCAGCAATTGCTTGATCGGCCGCTTCAATAGAGGCTAGCGCCGTCAAAGCCGTGTGGCTTGTGGGGTTGCTAAGAACTGAAGCAAGCGTGAGCCCTAAGTGCGACTTTCCAGTTCCATATCCTGCAATCGCCAGGGTGAATGGCTGATCTTCGATTCCGTAGCAGCGCCTAACCACAGAAAGCGCGAAGGTTGCCGTATCGGCCAGTCGGTGCCCGTGCATGGTGCCGACATCCGCTTGTGAAACACCATGGTACTGCGGACCGTGAAATACGAACGCGTCTGAAGCCGAACGCGTGCGGATCTCGTCGGTTCCAAACCAGTCAATGTTGACTGCTCCGTTGAATAACTTATCACCACGAAATCTAACTAGATCAATTAATGCTTCTGACATTTGGCCCCTTATATAAGATCAACATAAAGTCGCTTCCAGGTCGAATCAACATCTGCCGCAGGTCGCAGAAGCCACGGCTCCATATGGCGATCCACCTCAACAACACCCTTCCGTTCGACTAGTTCGAGAACACGTTGGTGGCTAGCAATATCCCAACCCGGAATGGTTCGCCAACCGGCAACTGCATCTAGCTCGGTTACCGAAATTTGACGAGCGCCAGGAAAATGATCTGACATTTGCTGAAGGAGAAAGGCCCCGTAAGCAAAGCCGAACTCCTCACTCAACGGTGCGGGCCTTCGTTGGACGCGGCCGGATGTCTCAGTTAGGGCACCACAAACCCGAAATGCTGCATCGTCTTCGTACATTCCGATCATTGGACCAATCAAGCCCCCCTTGTTTAGACCATAAATCAGGCTGAGGTAGGCTTCGAGCTGGTCCCGCTCAAAATTCAGACCTAGGGCCGCCGTACCGACAAAGAATGTCTGCCACCACACATCCGCTCCCAACTTTGGAGAGCAAAGATTAAGATGCGCGATCCACTGACTGATGCCAGTTTTAAGGAAAGGGTCTTCCAGCAGGACTATTCTTCCGAACGGTGTCAATTCTGGCTTCTTGACTGCTGACCGATCTCTTTTCGCGAGACGGACCAAACCCATCCCGCGACAGTAGTCTAGGATCGCTGGTACCTTGCCGGAGGAGGCTCCTGTGGGAATTCCAGTTGCAGTGCCGATGGATTGATAATCACCCTCCCTGTTTGAAGCAGCGTACTGGAGCATAGCCGAGAGATAGTGACGTTCCGGCTTGAACGTACGATGGAAGTTTCTCGGAAGGCGCTCATCGCGGCTCATATCAGGAAATGCCGATTCGTTCAGCAAGGGGCGCAATCTTTATTCGAAATGCCTTAACTTCGAGCTTCCCTGTCGTCTCGTTTAGGCTGGGCCCCAATGAATAGCATTCTCCCTTCGTTAGACTTGCCAGTCTCTTCATCCATTCTTCCGGCTTCTCGCCAGTACTAACTGCCGCAATCTCGGCATAAGTTCGCATCTCCGTATCAGCCGGACGAAAGAAGAGCTTATGGCCAGCCAGGAACAGCCTGTCTCGTTCGTCTTTCTCCAAATTGCTCATGATCTGCGTGGCCAAGATAAGGGAGAAGCCAAACTTTCGACCTTCTCGAAGTAGTTGAGCAAGTGGACTTTCCTCCTTATGATCAAGGTTTTGTACCTCATCCAAAACAACCACCCGCGGGGACGCCTGCGTACCTCGTCCCCTATAAAACCAATAAAGATCAATGAGGCTGAATTCGGTAACAAGACGTGCTGCATCTTTCATGAAACCTGCCAGTTGTATGATGTGGCATTTATGAAGATCATCCGAAAAGAGTCTTTCCCAGCTCTGCTCGTCCTCTGCTCCAAATGGGTTTTGATCTAGAAATGGTCGTAGTTTGCTTATCACGCTGGAAGCCGACTGAGCCTGTGTCCCTTTCTCCTCAGCGAGGACTTCGAGGAGAGGGATCAGATCCTCCAGTGTCATACCTGCATTTCCAGTGCGCTCAAGACCTGTCTTCACCGCCTGATATATCGCAGATTTCTGCTGATCTCCGAAACTGTACACCCCCGAGAACACGCCGCTGACCCTTTGAGCTGTAGAGGAGGCAACCTCCGGCAGTAATTCTGATCCGATTTGTTCCGCTTGCTGGCGGAAGGGATTGATGGCCAACGGTTCTTTCCGGACGATGTGCTGAAGTGGCGATAGCGTTTTTTTGAAGTCTTCCTCGAGCTGGTTATCGAAGAATCCATTTGTGTAATCCACTATCAAGGAATTCTGCCCGGCGCGGCCAAGCTCCAACAGGAGGCATTGGATTGTGTAGGTCTTGCCCATTCCAGAAGACCCAAAGATAATCAAATGCCGATTGTTAAGCTCTTTGTGACCAAATTCCCAGTAGACTCGTTTGGAGCCCGGAGTACTTTTCCCCAGCAAAATGCGGTCGGGTACTCCACCGCGTTCTCTCTTCGTCGCACCGATCCCTTTGTCTTCGGCGCCTGCGCTCGGGCCACCGGAGCGCGGAGTGCCAGGCGGAGGTTGCGGAGAATCAGGCGGGCCACCATCCGGCGGAGGATTTCCTCCTGAATCATCGGGGTCAGCCTCTGATGCCGGTATTGAGTGAGCTTCCGCGGCTGCAAAAGAGATCGATTGGCCGGGCCAAGGAAGGTAGATAGAAGGAGAATTTTCGCAGAGTTCACGAACAAACTCACTTCCGGTCGACAAAACACTAATACCCAACTCCTTTCCCTCCGCCTGATATGGCCAAACCTCTCCAGTCAAAATGGAAGATGAAGTTTGGTCTGTCCAGTACGTGACTGCAGCTGCGCGCCACTCAATATTGAATTCACCCTCAGATAGTCGCTCAAGGCCAGTCAAGACTCGCCTTTGATCGCGCTCAAAAATCTCGGTCTTGCTTGCGATCAACCGATGAAGTTGTAACCACCAATAGCGCTCATCTGGCCTTTCGTCGTCGCGCCCATTTGCATCAATACGAGGCATAAACGCGGCAACAAGATGCCTGATTCCACTCTCTAGTTGTTCACGAGCCTTATCCAGGTGCGCGTCCGACATTTTGGCCAGCTTGCATTCAATCAAACGCATGTCTAAGCTGATTCGCCCGTCAGTGCCAAGTCGCGCTGTAAGCCACAAAAGATCTGGCCGGGTACCTGAATCGGCAGAATCGAACCAATGCTGATATGCGTCAAGAGAAACCAACTGATCGCAAAGAATATCGCCGCTTACCTGCAGGAGCTTGCGAGTTAGCGAATAGGCCATAAAGTCTCGGACATATTGTCCAACGCCCGTCGCACGAATTAGCGATAGTCCTGAAAGATGCTGTGACTCTCGAAGTACGCTTTTCGCAACGGTCTGGTAAACGTCCTTTGCCCAGCCATTGTAAACTTCTCTAATGGCCGATTCGAGTTTGTCTAATACGTCATCTAGTCGAAACTGCTCAGTAGAAATAGTGAAATTTGCTTCTCCATGGTCACCAACACCTGACCCGAATCCAATTATTTCGCGCTTCTCTAGGTGAATATCAGGCGCCTTCTGAACGATCAATCTTTCGTCTACGTTCGGATCAATGCAGACAAGCCACTCGACCTTTCGATGCAGCGCATCGACAACGCTCTGCCAAGGTGTGAAGTCCCCATAACCAAGGACGACGTGATGGGTATTCTGTGGCACTTCTCGATTCTTGAGACGCGCCATTAGCTCCGCGTGACAAGTTGTTAAGCGGAACTGGCGATTGCTCAGAACGCGCGCTCTTTGCAAGCGCCTCCCGGGATCGCCAACGGCGCAGAAGGCTTTTTCAAGGATCGGAAACTTAAGGGTGCGGGTTCTTACATCGTACGGTTCGACCAACTCGAACTCATTTCCCTGGCTGCCTGCGCGAATGAAACCATTGAGAAAAGCGACATCGACTTCTAAACCGTTCGTAATTAATTGAGTGAATTGCCGACAATTCTTTTCTGCTGAAACAATCCGATGTGAAATCGACAAAGCTGCCTGCCGATAATGCGCCAACGTTTCCTGGTTCTCAGCGGCCTCCCACCGCTCGTTCCATTGTGACACCCATCGCGACACACTACTGTCATCGCTCGATTCAGTAAAAACAGTAACCGACATCGAATAGGGCCGACTCAATTTCTCTCTTCCACCGCAAACATCCCTCAAGTAATCATCCACAGCAGCAATCATTGGTTGAATGTCATCGTTTTGGTATACCGCAATGCTTAAACCATCCTCGGCGTGAGGATGAAGCGTGCGGTAATCTTGAAGGATTCTTGAAAGCAGGACCGACTCCCTGCTCTTGCGGAATAATTCGGTATCGCTGATGTCGTCCTCTTCGAAGCCATCGTAGCGAAGCAACAATCGGGTCGTGAGTGAGGCCTCACTATCTTTTGGCGATCCGATTCGATGAATAAGGGACTCCCCTCGGACATCTGTGTCTAGCACCCGGTTACGATCCTTGATTAGTCCGGACAGAGGCATTTGAATTGCTGCGAGGTCAACGTAGTCTTGCCATAACTGGTCGCGAAACGAGCGCGCGCCGGGTGCCGAGAGCTCACTGAATGCAACGGCGCAAAATGAGGTGATCAGGTAGTGAATCTGAGCCTCGAGCATTTCCAGCAGAGCGGGATGCAATACAGTGACCAAGCAAGACGGTTCATACGGTTCCCACATCCATCTAGCAGAATCAGAACTCTCTCGTCGAGCGACAACCAAAAAGGAACGGAACATCAACGCGGCCAATGGACTGCTTGCGCATGACGGGTTCGTCAGATAGGCGCCGCACGCCTCTTCATAAGCCCTACGAACATCGTTCCACGAGCCCTGAAGAGCATTGTGGAGACCATTTGTATTCGCCTCTTGGATAAAGCGAGAATACGAGAAAGCCAGCTTTTGAAGCTTTTGAAACATTGGATCTCGGACATCGAGATCTGGAGCCTTCAACAGATTCCGGACACCGTTGCCTTCTTCATGAACACATTGGAGCAAGACACGGCGAGTCTCTTCGTCGTCCTTTGCCAACATCAGTTCTTCATAGTAAGAAACGTTGAAAATGGGTAAGCAGTATTGTGTCGATTCGGTCAGCGCAGCCGCAGCCCATCGAATCATTTCGTCAGCGACTCTGTATGGCTGAATTTCAGGAAGTCTCCAAGCGAAAGACTGACTAACCAATCTCTCTAGTCCATCACCATTGAGCGTGACTGAAAACTGGAGGTAAGGCTCAGCTGTCCTCGCCGATTGACAATCGATCTCACTGTGCAGAAGCTGCGAACGAACTTTAACACCTTCGCCCAATCGACTATCGCCGAGATGCTTTTCAATCAATTGATCCACGCCACCGAGGAAGCGACTTAAGTACTCACGAGCTTTAATACTTCGGCCCTCTGGAGATTCACCGTCACAATCGTGCTTGAATAAGCGGGTGTTGATATCGATGCCGTTCAGGACTTCGTGCGCAAAGAAGCCCTGGTCGTTTGCCGCACGCTTAAACTCAGCCAAAGTAGTCCAGACAGCACTAAGTGCCACTTCTACTGGACCTCCGCTCAGTTTGCGGACTGTTTCCTTTTTCTCTTTTCTCTTACTCGGATCCTTCGCTGCTCGAAATGATAGGATTTCATCTCTTATTATTACAAAGTCACAGTCAAGGAGCTGCGTTCTGGATTTCTTATCACCCACATCGATGTAATGCCTAAGGCCTTCGAGAAACTGTTCATCAGTATTGAACGCCAGCCGATCATTTGGCTCAAACGCCTCTTCCGAATGGCGATCCTTTACATACGCGTCTAGAGTCTTTATCGCCTTCTGGCGTTTGCGGTCATCAAGGAACTCGTCATAAGAGAAGAAGTCCAATGCATCATCGAGGTACGAGACAAATGCGCGTGACGCGGTAAACCTGAAGTTGTTAAATAAGGGAAGTCCGAAACGCCCCAATCCTTGCAGCAAAGCCTTCTCAGCGTCTCTACCGTCCTGAGCGGCCGACAGGTCAAGATATTGCAACAGACTACTAATCTGGAGTATATCCGCCAGGCCTCGCTCGACGAGTGGCTTTAAAATCCAGTCAAAGCGCTGTACAGTAACTTCATCGTATCCAACCGATCGATCAAGTGCCGAGCGTGTCCAGTCGCCAAAACTATCCTGAAGTTCATGGTGTCGAATAGTGTCAAAATCACAATGATGAAAGTCAGCCATACTGGCGGAATCAGTAACACGGTCTACGCCAAGCAATAGGACAATAAGAACAGAACTTCCGTCATGAATGAAATTGCGATAGCTTGTTAGGTTTCCCCGATCGTCACACCACCCTTTAGTCAAGACCGCATGCGCGGCCTCCTGGAGTTCGAGGTCCGGTTCAGCCTTCCACTCGTCAGCGAGAGGCATGGACACTTTGATCAATGGTGATGCCATCTCCGGACGTTCGGCGCAGAAGGAGCTGAATAAGCTACCGAGCTCCAAAACGACTTGAGGTGGCACGCTCGGCATCATGAACATTAGTTTCCCGCCGAGTCCATCGGCCTCTGACCGACGCTCAATTTGTTTTCGTATATATGAAAAACAACTATATGCAAAGTGCCTCATAAAGACCCTCCGGCACCACCGAAAGGATTTGTGACAAGGGAGCACGAATCGGAGAGGCGAATCAACATTCCAGATGCGTTCAGCATTTCGATAAGCCAACTATCCGAATGTCCGCCGACGGTCGACAATCGCGAAGTCCCAGACCAAAGGCATGACCGGACGATGGAGGCATCGTCAACAGCCAGTCCGTAATGGGCAAATAGCAGTTTCTTGAAGCTGTCATATGTGATCCGCTGACCAGGTCGAACCGTCGACATCACCAGACAACGCAATAGTTTTTCGTTGAGTACAAACCGAGCCCCGGCTCCTCTCTTCGGGACAATCAGTCCAAGGCGCTTGCCAAGACTCAGAAATAGCTTGTATCCGTAACCACTGTCCGCAGACGTGTATATTTTTGAAATGGAAGCATCGTCCTTGCCAGCAAGGTTGGGACTGTTGCGAATATCCGGATGTCGGACTGCATCGTAAATCATTCGTTGCACTGCATCAACGTTGCGTCTGGATATTTGCTTGATTGCTGGGTGGCGTCCAGCGGGCTCGGATATTACCCAAACATATCCGAGTGGACCCGCACCGTTTTGTTCGCCTCCGGGTTGCGAAGTATATCTAGCACTTTGAGCGCAGAGACTCCTAAGCACCTGCAACGCGCACAAAACCTCAAGTTGTTCTAGACGTTCAACTGGATCTACTAAAGCGCTGCAGATACGCACGAACTCGATCGCAAAGAGGATTCCCTCACGCCAGCTTTCTTCGGGGCACCACCCGCATTTCGCATAGCGCAATTGGCCAGATTTGAAATCCGTGTGCTCTGCGGTCTTACCCTCCACGCGGGCATCTAGAAATTCCGCTAACTTGCCAACTGTATCTGGACAGGCTTCAAAGAGAGTGGCAAACGCCTCTGTGAGTGCAGAGTGTAAACTCTGCGAGTCACCTTCAGTTTGTGAGGTACTGATTGAGGACTCAGTCATCCATGCGCGCGTGGTCGATGCGTCTTGCCGCAGAGCATTACACATCTGCAAATACAAGAGTTCTCCACCGCGAGCAAGGAAGCTCTGTTGATTATGGGAGAAATAATCTAGCGCTTCGTCCCAGTCCTTAATGCCCTCTCGCTTCGCCTTCGCCTTGGTTTCTTGCCAAATGCTCTCCCCAGCGATCAGTTCCTTTGCTACCGGTAGGAAGCTGACTGCACACCAAGTCCGCTGCCGGCTCACAGATTGAAATCCGAGAAAAAGATTCTCAAGTGTTCTGAGAACTTCAGTCGCATCCATCGTGCCAGAAATGCTTAAGTGTTTCGGATCCAACATTGAATCGATAAGGTCTCGATAATGTTGCTTGTGGCTGTCATGTCTGGTGTTCAGCTTGGATGAGCCAAGAAAGGCAAACAGTTTCAGGTTGAGTCGAGCTTTAGGTGCATATTCGAGAGGTGCGCCAATTGGCCATGATAGCAATTGAGCGAGGCTTGGCAATAGTGAATCGCGATCGATTTCGGTTTTGCCTATCAGCTTCTCAGACGTTGCCACGAGAAGAAGCTCTAGGAGCAGTTCTGGTATCGTCTGATCAGAAAAAAATCGCCGACCAAATAGCTGAATGGCTGGATTTGTGTCGATATTCCCTAAGTCATCGACGCGTTGGCTGATCGGCGGAAATGGTTTAGCCATCGGTTACGTCCATTCGATCGTCACGCACTGAGAAGATCTGCCTTTTAAACATGTTGTTTGTGCGGAGACGCACCAGCATGATTCCGTCGCTTTGCTTCGATTTCGATAAGCGAATCAGTTCACCCTTGAATCGCTCCAATCTGTCCACAAAAGAAGCCTGAAGATTTCGCCCTACTTCACCTTGATTTCGCATCATCACGTAATCGAGAAAGGGAAGGCTCAGAGTCAGCATCGGCATCTTATTCTGCCCGATGCCGTCGAAAACAAGTTCCCGGCGACTACTCGTTGTACCACTGCTCGCGGTCAAGAGGTGGATTCGAAAGTCGGCCTCTGGATAACGCGCCAAAACGATCTGGGCGCTCTGGCGAAGCTCGTTTGAACGCCTGCTTAAGGTGACGATAAGGTATTGATCGGATGAGATTCCTTCAGGTAGTCGAACTCCAGTGAAATGCTCTTGAAGTACATGTATCACTTGCCGCTTTAATAAGGTGGCCTCTTGCAGGCTAAGCACATTGTTGAATTGAGCCTGCCAGCGCGCGAAGGCCAAGAGCATTTCCGACTTCAAGTAAGAGCTTAAAAAGCGCCCGTCGTCTGCGGTCTCAAAAGAGTGAAGGAAGAAGACAATTCTTCTCACCTGTTCACGGGCTTGTGCTCCTGTAATGGAATCAACGATTCGCTTGCCAGCACCAATGTGCAGTAATAACTCACAGTCTTCGGGGGTTGCAGCAGCCCGCAATGTGAAAGATTGGCCACGACTGTTTAGCCACAGTCTCCGTTCCCAGGTGGGAGACGGCTGATCCCCAAAGCCCTCTTCGCGGGCGGCACGAACCGCTCGGATCTGAAGGGCCGGTTCATCGATTTCTACGCCGTTGTCTCCGAAGAACCGATTGAAGAACATGAATTCTGCCATAAGGGGAGGATTGGCTCGCCTGGCGATCGCACTTGCGTCGTCATGGCTCAGCCCTGAAGTGATCATGTAAGCCATGTGAGCGCTGAGTTGCCTCAAGGTGAGTCGGGTGCCATATTCAAACATTCGACGATAGGCAAGAAACATTCGATCAGTCACCACTGCCTGATTTGCCTGAATCAACGTCACATTCGTGACAATAGGGCAATGGTGCCTATCACCGCACGAACTACACGCCAACCAGCGATCAGGATCTAGCATGCGCTCAAATATCTTTCTCGCAATGCCAAGATTGTCAATCATCGCCATGTTCAAAACAAGGAACGCAGATTCGTGAAAATGAACCGTTCCGCCTTGAGGTTGACCCATGGCAGCCAAGAGCTCACTTTCGATACCCGCCCAGTCCCCTGAGTTCTCATGGGACCGGAACGTATCGAGCATGGTACCAGTGTTAGAAATTAGTAAAAATCGCTTCCCTTGGGCAACCAACATCTCAGCAAGTAGTTCCTGCCTATCACTCGCAGACCATTCGCTAAAGTCCTTTATCAGACTGATCGATATCGATTTGGCTGCGAACTCTTCCCGCTGTTTTAGGGCCTCTCCAAGGGGATTCACAGTGGGTACTCCTCGAAGGCGTTTCAGTAGTTCAACTGCGATAGTAGACTTACCGTCACCTGCGTGACCGGTCAGGATTACGTGCGTTTTGTTTGAACCAAGGAGAACAGCTTCAATCATCCCAACGATAGGGTGGGAGACCTGGATGAGAGGGAAGAACGAATTGAGGGCCTGCGACTCGGCAAGAGCATTGTCAGTCTCCGCGTTCCTGCTGTGCAAAGAGTTTAGATATGGGACGAAAGCGTTGAGCTCAGAATCAGCTGTTGCCGTTGAGTCGTGGTCAGAAGCCTTCTGGATATACTGCTCGAAAGTATTTAGGTCTGGCGATGTAAGCGTTGTGCCGGAAAGTTGTCCAGTAGATTCTGGGGCGGTCCACATTGAGGCTAATTGAAACGCGGACTGCATTTCACCGATCGACGCAAATCGATCAACGGAATTTGGAGCGCTACCTTTTCGCAACCACGCCAATATTTCCTGAGTCTTGCCATCAGGTCCGCCAATGTCGAGTGCGGACTCGCGTTTATTTAGCCATTCCCATAGCGTTACCGCCAGAGCGTATCGATCGCCGTCCTCGCTGTATTGCCGGTCTGGGCCAAGTCTGAGATCCGGCGCAACGTACCCTTCAGTTCCTTCGTACGTTCCGACGCGTGGTTCAGAAGCAGCACCAAAGTCAACAAAAATGGGTCTGTCGCCAGGCGCCATTAAGATATTCTCTGGCTTAATATCGTTATGTAGGATCGGATGAGGGCACCCATCTTCGTCGACTTCATTATGAAGTGCGGCTAAGGCTCTTAGCGCCTGGTTCGCAACATGGATAAATCGGATTGAGTCTGGATTAGTGCGTTCAGTGATCTCGTCGCGTAGGTTCCTAGAGGATGCCCACTCGAAAGCAATAAAGTATCGATCGTCCGGCCATTGTCCATATGAATCGACACGCACGATGTTCGAGTGCAATACTGCTCCCGTTAAGCGATGCTCGTTCACAACCCGTTGTTGCGGAACGTCACGGTCGAAAACTTTCAATGCAATCTTTCGCCCTTCTACCCCCCGTGCGATATACAATTGCGATTCAGCGCCAGAGGTGAGAAAGTCTTCAATTACGTACAACCCGGATTGCTCGCCTGGCAAGAGTCGCGCATTGACCCGTACTCCAACTGGGACAAGCTCTTTGACAGTTTCAAGCCGCTTGATGACTACGAGTACATCCCCAGGCCGACATAAGGGGTCTCTCTGAACTAAGTCGAATATCAATTCCGTAAGAGAGGAAGATACGTTACGCTTCTCTAGTTCCCTACGCTGCGAGTCTGTCAATACTCCATTAGTTCGTTCAAGATCGGTAGAGCAGCCGAAGGGTCGGCTGCCGGTGAGAAGCTCATAAATGATAACGCCGAGGCTGAATAGATCCGCCTTTCCATCAGGGATATCACCTCCCGCATAGATTTCTGGAGAGATGTATGGGGAGCGTTTTAGGCGTGCGGCGTCTGGTATTACAGTGACTCGATCTTCTTCAAGCTGAAAAGAGAGATCAAAGTTCATCAGCTTCGGAGCATCATTGACGATTAGAATATTTTCCGGAGATAAGGCTCTATGAACTACGCAGTGCTGGTGAATGCTAGCTAACCCATTGGCTAAACCGAATGCAATAGCTCTTACGCGATCTTCGCAGAGAGCTCCCTCACGCTCCAAGACGTCGCGGAGCGTCCCTGTTTCCGACCAATCACTTCCCTCGACTATGTAGTTGTTCTCATTGGGAACCGCCCAAACTTTGAGAATGTTTGGATGATCTCCAACTTTTGCGACCGCGTTCAATGTTGCTGTCGCCCGTTCGTGCGCACGGCGTTTTTCTTCCTCTGATCGTTCACTCAGAAGATAGAAGATGCGAAGACGACTTAGCCTTCGATGACGGATATCTGTTCGCTTCGCTATCACCTCAGCTCTATCTACGTGTTGATATAGTCGGTCGATGATTTCATATCCGGGGAACATGAAGTCCCTGGGAGCACCAGCCGTGTGAAGTTTCCTGAGATACTCGGCGAAATCCCGGAGCTGTGCCTCTGTGAGGTGCCGGGGCGGGTTCTTGCGCTGAACTTTAAGGTATTGTAAAAACCGCTCTACACTATCAAATGTTGGATTGTTCGATGTCGTTGTAGGAATCGACACTCCTTGAGCCGCAACCTCAGGGTTTGTTAGCACAACTACAGACTCGAAGTAGACACGTGGAAACTGCGGAAATTTTCGCTCGAAAAAGCCTTTGATTAGCTTTGCCTTGAAATTGTTAGCTTTGTGCGGGTCTGGCTTGAAAAACGAGTTGTTCTGCACCCAGGAATTAGGACGAATCTCGATTCGTCCGCTCCAATGCTTCAGTTCAACAACATAGATTCCAAACGTTGAAAGGACAACAAGGTCTACTTCGAAATATCGATTGGATTGCGGATCATTCAAGTCGAGATTTGTTAAAGTGATTCCAAGCTGATGCGAGTCTATGAACTGGCCTATGGAAACCAATGCTGCATGTTCATGGGCGAAGAGGGACGTTGTCGCGTGGAGTTGCGGGTCGCCTAGTGGCGCTGGGCTTATGGGTGATCTGCTTGCTTCGTCGATTGCCACGATTGCTGCCCCTCAATAGAATGTTCTGCGTCTCGCAAATATGCCACAAATCCTGCGGCGTTGACTTGGGAATCAAGCTCTTTGTTCTATGTATTATTGCACCCAGCGGCCTTCATCACATGAATCCACCATTCCGCCAGGGCCGTATAGCGATGTCCCTATCGCAGGTCTCGCGACGAGAACTGAATTTCGGCACGCGCTCACGGATCGGCCGGGCTCGTCAACGCGACAATTCCGACTTTGCGTTTGCCATCTTGTCTTGCACAGAGCGAAGCCTACGATACCATGTCCACTTGTATATGCCTGTTTTGAACAGAATTCATTTATGGCAAGCTAGGCAGGCCTTGTTCTGACCGTAGAGATCATCAAGATCAACTGGTTCATTGTCGGAGCGTAGTGGATTCGGCTGAGTTTTGGCCCGCACCCTCAGTAACCGCATTTCGTGGTCCGCTCTAATTTGAGCGACCCTGTTCGGCATGACAAGCTCGTCAAGCGATTCGCCTTCGCTCCATGTGAACGGCGAGCCGTGTTCGACCGCGTTCTTCTCGTAAGCCCGCGCCTCTTGGAATGCTTCTGGGTGTTGCTCTTTCAGTCTTACCCATTCAATCTTCTGCTGGTAGAAGCAGAAGGTGCATCCGCTCCTTGATCTCCACTGGTAGTAGCGAGGAAGGCCGAGGCCAGAGTCGTTCAGGATATCCAAAACGCCCTGTTTGTCGATTCCGGCCTGCTTGAATGGCAGCTTGACCACTAGACGTTCGTTTTTTGAGCTGTATCCTTCGCGATATTCTTCATCGCTACGGATTGCGACATAGCTAATGACGCTGATCCCTCTTTCTAGAATTGGGCCAAGCCATTTCTCAAACGGACGCAATTTGAGTTGGCGTGTACACCAACGAGTTTGCGGGGATGGCAGAAAGTCGTTATATTGCTTCAACCAGAAATCGAAGTCGCGGTCGGGGTTGAGGCGAAGAATTGACTTCCCTAGGAAACCTTCAAGAAGGCCAAGGTATTCATATACTTCTGGTAGCTCCTTGCCCGTGTCTGTGAAGAAGTACTCAATATCAAGTTCTGGATGATGTTGGCGCATGAAGACAGCAAGGGCTGCACTGTCTCTTCCGCCCGACAAGCCCAAGACGTGCATAGTGTTGGACGACATTGTGACGCTTATTACTCCTGCTCCTTTCGCTTCATCTGATGTATGCGGTCAATGCATCTCGCGCTAAGTTCTGCAAGAGCCGCGAGGATGATGTTTTGCTTTGCGATTCCAGACTGTTTTACAGTTGACCGAAGTTTGGAGATCAGATCCTCCACTTGCAATCGGTCGCTAGCACTAACGGCAAATTCTTGTGTGACGGGACTCGGCCGCCCTTTGCGGCCGATCATAACTGCCATGGCTTGGCGATTCTCGGGCCTGCCTTGAACACGGGCAAATGTCTCAGCGCGGAGAAATTTCTGCGAGATTGATGCTAGCTCCAATGCAGCGCGGTCCACATCTGGATCCACCCATTCTCTCGGAGGCTTACTTGTTGCAAGACTAGCAATTCCTTCAAAGGTTGTTTCAGTTCCATCAAAGCTATTGAGACGGCCTATAAACGCGTCAAGCTGAAAGTCACCTGCAATTTGACGGATGTTAAGTGCTCGTGCGCGAAGCTCCGTTAGTGATTGGGGCGAGAGGTTGGGTACCTCAAGTTCTGTCAACATGATTTCGCGAAGGCGATTCAACATTGAGGGATAGGCAAGCTGCATTTCTTCCAGTGCATTACGAACGTCGCTGACAACACTTCGGATGCCGGTGATTGAATTGAGTGGTGCGGCGCTAAGAGCAGAGGGCAAATCATTGAAAAGGAACTGATTGGGATCTTTGGCACGTTTGAAGAGATCTCGAATGCGTATGGAGTTAGAGGATAGTCTGGAAGTTCTCTTGGTCCAAGTTGGAAGCGCATCGAAAAGCGAGACTAGGCCTCGGGCGACATCAATGGGCTCTAGGTTTGTGAGTGCATTGCATTTATCTAAGGAACGAACCACATCGGCCATCCCGGATAGAAGGTCTCTAGTCAATTCTGAAAGGTCCATCCAGCGGATTTGAATAATCTTAGGATCTTTAGACAAATACTGAACATCCACGTCATCGAATCGAGAGCGGAAAAGCCCATCTCTATAAATTGCAAGATTACCGCGGGTGGAAAGGATAAAGGCGACAGCGAGGACAGACATCAATCCTTCCTTCACCCCATACGGCGGCGCCTTCCAAATTTCGTAGAGCTCGATCATTTGAACCGTGCGATTCGAGTTTGTTTTTACGAAGTTGATAGCCGCTTCCCAGATTGGCAATAAATTGAATTGCGGCTCTTCGCCGACAGGGGCAATGAATCGCCCACCGGACGGTGTTTGCCGATGAAGTCCTGGCGCCTCCAATAAAGAGGCGTACAGGCCACCCTCGGCGGGAAAGCCATCTATTCCGAGTCTGGCTTGATCCTCATATAGAACCATACGACGGAGTAATTCATTTTGTGCAGCAACAGCATTACTCGAAGGCTTTTGCCGATTTAGCAATTCATTGTGCAAAAGTGGGGACTTTGAGAATCGCCTGTCTGCAAGCTGCGATGCCAGACCATTCAAATCTGCCTGTCGATACCGCTTACCCGCGCTCTTTCCCTTTCGAAACCAAATTGCACCATCGAAGGCGCGGCGTAGCTCCAATTCGAGTTGTGACTGTAAAGAGACAGTTCTCGCGGATAGTTCGCGGCGCGCAACTGAATCTCCCGCCAACTCTGGCCGCTCTTGCTTGATCAGGTCTAAAGCGAGCAATTCTCTAGCGAAAACTACTATCGACTGGGCTCTTTGGGCTATTCCGACCACGATGTCCCATTGGTAGGAATGCCGGGCTGCTTCTCGGGAGGTTGCCTCAACGTCGGTTTCAATTTCACCCTGAGTGGGAATCGTTAAAACGAACTCGCCGATTGCGCCTGAAGTGGGCCGATAATCGGCCGTGTGCTGCAGCAAGTCTCTTGCGGGCACAATGTTCACGTCGAACCAGCGCATAGATCCTGTTCGATGATAATGACGTTTGGCAAGGATTGGTTGGAGATTTGCAAGTGTTCGAAGCACTAGAAAGTCAATCTCTTCAAATTTAACTAAAGCTCCCTGCAATGCCAGTTCGATATCGAAGTCGCTTCCCGCAAAGATCGCGTAACCGTCGAGAAATTTCTTGAAGATGATAAAGGACCATTCCTTGAGCTGTGACAGGGCCTTCTTCAATGCCAGATCAGACCTTTCAGGAAAACAGGACTTCAATATCGCAACGGTTGGAACAAGCCCAGAGCGCTCTTTGAATAAATCAATGACGGCGATGGTCTTGAGCAACGCGGTATGAAACTCCTCACCGCTCGTCGTTTCGCATCGTTCCAATGCTTCAACAGCTAATGCCCATCTATGACCATCCGGAGATGCTAAGATCGAGGGCTCTAGGTTGGCGCGTAAATAGTCCCAAAGTCGAGCAGGTGTGTAGAGGTCCTGCTCGGTCGATCGATGTAAAAAGTCACGGAAAGCATGAGATTCCGATGAATTGAGGAATCCAAAAATACTTCGCTGATTTTGGCCGAAGCGGCGTCGAGATATTGGGCCGAGCAGGCCAGCTACGACTGGGTGTAACGGCCAGCACGCATCCAATGCTCGGACAAGCGGCTCCGAAGTTGCTCTTCGGTCGCGCCGGAGCAAGGCGGCAACCATGTTAGCTACGTCTGTTGTTTTTTGAGGCTTTAGGGTAGATTCGATCGCACGTGAGATGAGATCAATTTGCTCTTCCCCCGCTACATTTACGGCCAGATCGACGAATCGGCCCTGAATCTTGGACCATTCGTCGCGAATTTGATGGGTTAAGCGATTCGCGTACTCCTCAAATGCTTGATGCAAGATTCCAACGAAAATCATGCGCCGGTGACTTCGGTTAGCCGCCTCCGCCAATTGCTGAAAGAAGTAAATGTCACTGGATGTCGAAGCGGCAGCTTCGAGGAACTTTCCCATTTCATCAATGAAAATAATGATGCCGCCGTGCGTTCGATGACTTTGAGCCGCTATATCCTGCAAAGAGGCAATGAGGCTTTGATCATCCCATTCGATAACTGGTTTTGATTGAAGCAATCCAGATTGCTCTAAGGCCTCGCCGATAACTCGAACAGCGTTCTCTCTTCTACCCACAACGGGCAGAATCCGCCATCCTTTGGAGGCCGGCGGAAAGGCCCGGTGCAGCTTATTTGAGAGTTCAACCGTAAATGCATTGGAAGCCTGGCTGCGACGTATATGATCTCCATTGAGTAACGCACTAAGCGCAACCGCAAGACTTGACTTGCCGCTTCCATATGGTCCCGTCCAAGTAAAGGCAGCCTGGCCTGATTCCGCCGTATGCCTTGCCATTGTTAGCAATATTTCAGCTGACGAGTGGGGGCAAATGAAGCCTTCTAATGCCGCTTGTGAACGAAGGTCAGAGTCGATTCGAATGGAGCGTTGAAATCGACGGGATATGCGGACATGATCAGCTAAGATCATGAGTAGACTTCCTCACACTCTTGAGGTGAATAATCCGCATCAACGAATGTGAGCCCTAGCCCATGGCTGATATCTTTGGTTCTCACAACTTGCTTCAAGCCCGCAGTTTCTGACCATCGCAAAAGGCCTTGGGTGATCGTTTCGAGATCAACTAGTCTATCAATGACGTCATTCTCGTCTAGCAGAAAAACGCGTCCGGGCGATCCGGGCTCATGAGCGATTGCTTCGAACGATAATGTAGTTGATTTAGAGAAGCTTAACCAGAAATCGATTAAGGCGTGAACAAAGACCCCATTCCCCAAGGTCGATTTGGGACCACGGACAAATCGAAAGCCATCGCGCTTTCCAATCGATTTGATAATGCCCAATTCCGTTAGCGGAGATTCCAATGCGTCATCGTTCGCAGCCATAGCAGATACGTCGTGGGGTACATAGGTTCGCACGAAACATGCAACGTCATTCTTGATGGTGCTAGTCGAAACTCGAGACCAATGCTGTTCTTTGGCCAACCGTTCCAAAGAGCGAAGCAGCTGATCTCGCTCAAAGGTCAGGGAGCTGTAGTGGTTGAAAGCCCAAAACCATGTCGTCTTCAACGGGTGGGCCGCCAGTTGCCAGTGGATTAGCCAGAGAGTTGCAGGATGCTCCATGAATGGATCAAGGCCGTCGTCAGCGAATAGCTTTTGGCCAAGTGGTGTGAGGGGAATTCGCCCGGCAGGGAGCATATCACCGATTACCGAAGCAGCTGTCGCCCAATGCCTCATCGCAGCTACCATGTTCTTGCCCACACCGAAGCGAGCGATCGCGTCGTCACCAAGAAAGACGTGCTTGTTTTCTCCCTTGAGACTCGAAGCGACTATGGCGTCATACGCCTTCTTCAGCCAACCATATCGAAGGGGGAACGTCTCGTGACCGGAAAACTGAGGGCGATAGGATTCTAACGCAAGGGGACCGCGCAGCATGTTCAGACTGGAAGACTCCTCCAGGTTGAATCTATCGTACAATCGTGTAAAGGTCAACTACGAACTGGAGATGATCTCCAGTTCGTAGTTGTGACGCGGCCCCGAGTCGAAAGGCGTGAGAGTAACCCGATTCTTTTAAATCTATGAGAGTTAACGAGACGCTGTATTTCGATCACCAAGCTTCGACACCGGTATCGCGGGGAGTGCTCGACGAGATGATGGATTATTGGGGAGTCCAATGCGCAAATCCTCATTCGATGGATCACCACATGGGTTGGGCTGCCCAAGCCGCAGTCAAGAGGGCACAAGCCTCGATAGGGGATTTGATTGGAGGAGATGCAGATGAAATTGTCTTTACATCAGGCGCGACTGAATCGAACAATCTTGCATTGCTCGGGCTAGCACGCCGATCCGCCCACGGCTCGCGCAAGAAAGTCCTTCTCAGCGCCATCGAGCACAAATCTGTTTTGGCTTGTGCTCGTGTATTGCGGGGTCAGCTTGGCTTCACCGTTATTGAGATTCCTGTTAGCCAGCATGGGGTAGTCGAACCGGATGTATTGGCGAGCTACTTAAATAATGACGTTTTGCTCGTTTCTCTAATTGCAGTCAACAATGAGATCGGGACGGTCCAAGACTTACGGAACTTATCCAGACGAATTCAAAGCGTTGGTGCCCTTCTCCATTGTGATGCCGCACAAGCTCCAATTGCACTATCGCTGGAGTGGCTTACGGAAGTGGCGGACATGGTGAGTTTATCTGCTCACAAGATGTATGGACCACAGGGGATCGGAGCATTATTCATACGACGAGATTTGCAACGTCAAATTGAACCGATGATTTATGGGGGAGGACAGCAGATGAACCTTCGATCAGGTACACTACCGGTGGCGCTTTGCGTTGGCATGGGCGCGGCCGCAAAACTCATGGCGGAACACAAAACCGATGCGAAGCGGACGCTGCTCAGAGCACTGCGGGACAGGTTTGTGAAGGAACTGACGGAAAGTTCAAAGGGTAGAGTCTTTTCGAACGGCCCCACCATAGAACGACGGCATCCGGGTAATGCCAATTTGCGATTCGAAGGATACGATGCCCGAGACATTGTGGCATTGCTACAGCCTCGACTTGCCGCATCCGTCGGCTCTGCATGTACGACAGGTATTCCTGAGCCGTCCCATGTCCTAAAGGCGATTGGCCTCACAACGTCACAAGCTGAAGCCTCCATCCGATTCAGCTTTGGTTTTGATACAACTGATGAGGATGTAGATGTTGGAGTCAGATTGATCAGCGAGGCATTACATCGCCTGAGTGTTTCTTAGATGCACTCCGATGGTACTTCTGAGGTAGTGAGCCACGCACAAAGGGAACCTCATCCTGAAATGCTTCCATACTCCATAGCGATCAATCGAATGACACCTTCGAGCGTTTAAGTCCTTCCGAAGCATGTTTTTGCAGAGCGTTACGTGGTGGCGTGGGATTTTCGGTTTTTCCGCGGGACTTTACGTGCGCTGAGACCGGCCACAACACGGGATTCTGCGTGCGCCGATACGGGACTTTACGTGCGCTCTCTCTATCCTGTATGGCCTGTAGAAGATACCAGTAGTCGGCTGATGTCACGCTGTTGAAATGTGGAAAACTCTGAGTTGCCCCAACCGCACCGCCCCGGTTGGCGGGAAAGTGAGCGATCTGCGCTCGCCTTAGAAATTTACACCTTAGGCGCGGCAAATCTTGTCACACTCGGCACCTTTGACGAATCTATACAGCATCGCGGCGGTCGCCGCTTGGAGGACGATATGCGTGGATTTTTGCGCATCGCTGTAGCGCTTCTCTGTTCGTTAGATTTCTATTCGTTGGGTTGGGGACAGGTTTCTCCCCCAGCGAACCTGCTTGTCGAGGCTGATCGATTGGCCGACCTTCGTGCCTGGACCCGCGCGGAACCTCTTTTCATTCAGGCCGAGGGGGCATTCGAGCAGATTGGCGACTCGCGCAACGCGCTCTATGCCAAGTTGGGACGAATCCGGGGTGAATTGCCGAGACGATCCATCTCCGAGGTTTCCCAGGAGCTCACGGAAATTCTGGAATCACCCCTCGGAATCTCCGATGATAGGATTCGGCTTCGATGCCTCGTCATCAAAGGTGAAACCGATACAGACCTTGACGCCTCCCTTGCCGAACAGGATTGGCGAGAGACCCTCGCTCTGGCTCAACGTCTCAACGACCCGCTCTGGATCAACCGGGCCAACGGCGAACTTGGCATCCTCACGGCTCTCATGGGGAAGACCAGCGAGGGCGTACTCATGATCTCAACTTCACTGAAGAAGGCGGAGGAGTCCAAAGACGTTTCTTCGGTCGTCCGCTGGTTGAGTATTTTAGGCACTGGCTATCTCCAGTTCGGGAATGCGGATGGCGCTCTCAAGCTCTTCAACCGCGCCATCGCAACCGGCGGCGCATTGGACGAATTGCGCTTCCCATTGATGGCTTACCTCGGCAAGGTCAGTGCACTGACGAAACTTGAACGGACTAAGGAGGCGAGGGAGCTTCTCGAGTCCTCTCTCGCCATTGCTCGTGACCGCGAAAGTGTCGGCTACCAGGCCGAACTACTGCGTCAATCCGCGCTGTTAGCTGAGGCGGCTGGCGAAAGAGGTGTGGCACTCCGAAAACTGCTTGAAGCCGCGGACTTTGCCAGACGTGCATCAGCCAACCGCATCCTTGCTGAAATCTATCTGGACCTCGGCCGACTTCAACTAGCCCAAGGCAAGAAAGCGGACTCGGCGAAATCCTTCACGGCTGGAGTCGATGTCGCGAGAGCAATGCGGGAGCGCCTCCTGACGCCGCGATTGCTGGCCCGATTCGCGGAAAGCGAAATCGCTCAGGGGCGGTTTATAGAAGCAAGGCAACTGCTGGAAGAGGCAAGCGAAATCTCCGAAGGCCTTCTCGCCGGCGTCTGGAGCCCGTGGGTGAAATCACGTCTCATCGGAATCATGGACGACGTGTTCAACGCGCGTGTCCGATTGGAACTCAAGACTGGCTCAAGTCCCGGCCGTCTTTTCACAATCGTTGAGCAGGCCCGGGGTCGAGTCCTAACTGACTTGCTCATGGATCGCGGACAAGGGAGGCGAGTTCAGACTACGGCAGTAAAGGCGGGCGAGAAGCGAATCTCCGCCTTGCAATCTCAACTGTGGACCGCGCAAAGTGCCGCTATCCGTGCCAAGGTCTCGGATCAAATCTTTCGGGCTGAGTCCGACATGATGGGACCGGCCGTGCAAGCCGACGGGGACCGTCGGTTCAAAGGTCCGCACACTCCGTCTCGCCTCAGCGAAGTGCGGCAAGCATTGGCGGCCAATGAGATGATCCTCGAATACGTCCTAAGCGAGCCAGCCTCGGTGCTTCTGGCGATCACGCGCGAACGTGCGTTCTTCGTGAATCTCCCCAGCAAAGCAACCCTGAAATCGAGCGTGGATGCTGCATGGAAGGGCATTCAATCGGGTGGCGAGGCAGTCGAGTCGGCACTATTGAATGAATTGTTGAAGGTCCCCGGCCTCGCCACGAAACCTCGGTTGATCATCGTGCCTGACGGTGATCTCAACCGCTTGCCATTCGAACTTTTGACGACCCCGACAGGCACTCGACTGCTCGATACGCATGCCGTCAGCTACTCGCCATCGGTGACGGC
>Ga0163150_10001470_pt1 | contig 39636 bp, 35 predicted proteins | sample OliLakLV19P2IB_FD_148628 | JGI IMG/M metagenome (GOLD analysis project Ga0163150, IMG submission 148628) | Freshwater microbial mat bacterial communities from Lake Vanda, McMurdo Dry Valleys, Antarctica - Oligotrophic Lake LV.19.P2.IB | ecosystem: Environmental > Aquatic > Freshwater > Lake >... | reverse complement strand
ACCCATGCCCTGTCTGCGCCCGCCGAGACCACTGCGCTCGAAGTGCTCGCAGCGAACGGGGTGACGGCGCTCGTTGACGAGTTCGGCGATTGGGTTCCGACGCCAGCGCTGAGTCACGCGATCATCACGTACAACCGCGCGGTCTCGTCAGGCTCGATCAGCGGGGGGCAAGCGGACGGTATCGTCATCACCCCGAGCCACAACCCGCCTCGGGATGGCGGCTTCAAGTACAACCCCCCGCACGGCGGCCCGGCCGACAGCGCAGCGACCAGCTGGATCGCGGACCGCGCCAACGCGCTCATCGCGGACGGCAACCGCGAAGTGCGCAGGGCCGAGCCGAGCTCCGTCGCCACGTATGACTACCGAGGTGAGTACGTCGCCGACCTTGGCACCATCATCGATTTCGACGCGATCCGCGGTGCCCGCCTTCATATCGGAGCAGATCCGCTCGGTGGTGCAAGCGTGAACTACTGGAAGCTCATCGCCGAACGGTACGACCTTGATCTCACGGTCGTGAATCCGCGCGTCGACCCGCAGTGGGCGTTCATGACACTCGATTGGGACGGCAAGATCCGCATGGATCCATCGAGCCCGTCGGCGATGGCGTCCGTGCTCGCGCGACGCGGCGATTTCGACATTCTTACGGGCAACGACGCGGACGCCGACCGGCACGGCATCGTTACGCCAGACGGCGGGCTGATGAACCCCAACCACTTCCTGGCGGTGGCCATCGACTACCTCTACACCCATCGACCGAACTGGTCACCGGATGCAGCAATCGGCAAGACCTTGGTCTCAAGTTCGATGATCGACCGGGTCGCGGCATCCCTCGGTCGCAGACTCTGGGAGGTGCCGGTCGGCTTCAAATGGTTCGTTCCTGGGCTGATCGACGGCTCGGTCGCGTTCGGCGGTGAGGAGAGTGCCGGGGCAAGTTTTCTGCGCATGGACGGAACCGTGTGGACCACCGATAAGGACGGGATCCTCCTTGCGCTGTTGGCGAGCGAGATTCTTGCAGTGACCGGCAAGACCCCGGCTCAGCGCTATGCCGAACTCGTTGCCCAGTTCGGCGACCCCGCCTATGAACGCATCGACGCTGCCGCTACGAAGGCGCAGAAGTCGCGCCTCGGCGCCCTGAGCGGTGACGATATCGTGGCGATCGAGCTGGCCGGGGACCCGATCACCGCCAAGCTCAGTGAAGCCCCTGGCAACGGGGCGGCTGTCGGGGGACTCAAGGTCACGACCGAGTTCGCGTGGTTCGCCGCTCGCCCTAGCGGCACGGAAGACGTCTACAAGATCTACGCCGAGTCCTTCAAGGGCGTCGATCACTTGCGCCTCGTGCAGGTCGAGGCCAAAGCGATTGTTGACGCCGCCCTCGGGTCGGGAGTTTAGGGAAGCAGCTCAGCCGTAGGTCGGTGCCGGCGGCAAGCCGAAGAACTCTTCGAGGGTCAGCACGCCAGTCGTGTGTAGCTCGGTCGCCAATTCAACTCCGACAAAGCGCATGTGCCACGGCTCGTACTCGAAACCGGTGATCTGTGTGTAACCGTTCGGGTAGCGCACAATGAAGCCATACTTCCAGCCATTGGCAGCAAGCCATTGGCCCTGAGGAGTGTCTGCAAAGCACTGGTCGAGTGAACAATTCGCCGGCAACGCGCTGACATCGATCGCTAGGCCCGTCTGGTGCTCGCTGTGCCCTGGCCGCGCACTCGTCAGATCAGCGCCCTCTTGGCCGAGGCTCGAGACCCAACCGGCGTAAACACTTTCCTGAGCCCAGTAGCTCCGGTACGCGCTCTGCGACTGCATGAAGAGGCCGGTCTCGGCCGTAAACGCTCCGAACATTTGCACGACAGCATCGGATGCCTCTTGCCGGAGGTACGGCTCATTGGCGAAGTCGACCGGCACTGACACCACGGGCGGCTCGTATTGCGTCGGATTCAAGGGTCGGAGTTTGTTGGATACGACCCACAGGCTCGCCGGATCATCGATTGAGAGCGCGGCGCGATCGAAGGTGGGTGTCGGAGTTGGACTCGGCGTTGGGCTCGGCGTCGCGCTGGCGCTGCGGGTTTGCGTTGGGCTCGGGGTGGGGGCGGCGACTTGGGTTGTGGGAGTCAGGGCAAGAACCCCGACGATCGTGGCGGCGACGAGCACTGCTCCGAGCGCGATAGCGACAACGAGCGTCGTTCGACGCCGGTCGCGAGCGCCAGCTTGAACGCGACGCGGTCGGAGTTCAGTCACTCCCTGATCTTACTGAGGCCGCTGTGCGGCACGCTGTGCGGCACAGCGGCAGGGTACGCGCGGTCGACCATCCCGCTTGCCCTGACACTGCGCACGGTGTAACTTTGCACTCTACGCAAATTTAGATCTCGCCGTCCGGAGAATTCATGTCGCTCACGTCAACACCGCCTGCAGTCAAACTGTCGAAGGGCAAGCAACAGTCCCAGGACATCGCTGACGCCGGCGGGGTCATGACTCATCGCCAGATTCTCTTGGTGATATTCGGCCTCATGGCCGGGATGTTCCTATCGGCGCTTGACCAGACCATCGTCGGAACGTCAATGCGAACGATCGCTGACGACCTCAACGGTCTCAGCCAGCAAGCGTGGGTTACGACTGCCTACCTGCTTGTTGCGACAATCTCGACCCCGATTTACGGCAAGCTCAGCGACATCTTCGGTCGCCGTCCGCTCTTCATCATCGCGATCTCGATTTTCCTTGCCGGCTCGCTCGCGGCCGGATTCTCGACCTCGATGCTTGAGCTTGCCGGCTTCCGCGCTATTCAGGGCCTCGGCGCTGGCGGTCTCATGGCACTTCCGCTCGCAATCATGGGCGACATCCTTGCCCCGCGCGAGCGCGCCAAGTATCAGGGCTACTTCCTCGCGGTGTTCGGAATTTCGAGCGTGATCGGTCCGCTCGTCGGCGGACTCTTTGCCGGTACCCCCGAGATTCTGTTTGTGGCTGGCTGGCGCTGGGTGTTCCTGGTCAACATCCCTATCGGCATAGCCGCGCTCTTCATCGTGTTGCGTTTCCTGCACATTCCACACACCCGCCGCCCTGTCCGCATCGACTGGTGGGGTGCCGCGACGGTGATCGTCGCGCTGGTTCCTCTCCTCCTGGTTGCCGAGTTCGGCCGTGAGTGGGGTTGGGGTTCGCCGGTGGCAATCACCGCCTACGTTGTCGGCGCGCTCGGCATCGCCGCTTTTATCCTCAGCGAGAAGCTCATGGGGGATGACGCGCTCATCCCGCTCAAGCTTTTCAAGGACGCAACCTTCTCGATGGCTACCGTGCTCGGGGTCTTCGTCGGCTTCGGCATGTTCGGCGCGATGATGACACTGCCGTTGTACTTGCAACTCGTCAGCGGGGCGACTCCGACGGAGAGCGGCTTCCTGACGCTGCCGCTCATTCTTGGGCTGATGATCGCCTCGATCGTGAGTGGGCAGATCATCGCGCGCACCGGAAAGTATCGAGCCTTCCCGACCATCGGAACGCTGTTCATGGCGGTCGGCTTCTTCTTGTTCACATTCGCGACCGCGACAACTCCGCTCTGGTTCATGATGATTGGGATGCTGTTCGTTGGCCTGGGTCTCGGTCAGCTGATGCAGACCCTCACGTTGGCGAGCCAGAACTCGGTCAGTGCGCGCGACATTGGGGTGGCCACGAGCTCTGCGACCTTCTTTCGCCAGATCGGCGGAACGCTCGGTACAGCCGTCATCTTCTCGGTGCTGTTTGCCCGCATCCCGCAGGCGATTGAGGCGGCCTTTGGTCGCAGCGATGTCCAGGCAAACCTTGCAGCGGCGCTAGCCGATCCCGCTGTCGTGACAGACCCCAACAACGCCCAGATTCTCGAGCTGCTGAGTCAGGGCGCTGGCGGCGGTTCGCTGGGGAACGCTCTCAACGGCGACACGTCGTTCTTGAACGCCGCAGACCCTCGGCTGGCTGCACCGTTCCTCGAGGGCTTCTCGAGCGCGACCGTTACGGTGTTTTGGGTGAGCCTCGTGATTGTGCTCATCGCGTTCGTGCTGAGCCTGTTCCTCAAGGTGTCTGCGCTGCGCGAGACATCAGCGCTGCAGGAGAACGCAGCACAGGATGCCGCGGGCTCTGCCCCCGCCACTGCTAGCTAGACTGCGGGCATGACGCTCCAGCGGCCTGAGTTGCGTGCAGCGCCGACGCTCGAAGCCGTTGCGGCAGCGGCTGGCGTGTCTCGCTCGACGGTGTCGCGCGTCGTCAATGGGTCCACCGTCGTCAGCCCCGAAGTACTCGCCGCGGTCACCGAGGCCATCGACAAGCTGCAGTACGTGCCAAACAGGGCTGCCAGAAGCCTTGCCAATCGACAGACGATGGCGATCGCCCTCGTAATACCAGAAGACACCACTCGGTTCTTCGGCGATCCGTTTTTTGCAGACATTGTTCAGGGCATCGCACAAGGACTCGAAGACAGCGACTACGTTCTCAATCTGCAGCTCGCGAGTCCTTCGACGCCGTCGGAGAAAACCGTTCGGTACTTGATGGGCGGCAACGTTGACGGCGCTATCGTCGTCTCGCATCACTCGGGTGACGAATTCTTCGCGACGCTGGGTGCCACCCTTCCGGTGGTTTTCGGCGGTCGCCCATTCAACTCCGAGTTCAAACACCATGCATACGTGGACGCCGACAACCGCGCAGGCGCGGCCATCGGCACGCAGCACTTAATAGATCTCGGTCGACGACGCATCGCGACAATCCCGGGGCCGACGACGATGCAGGCCGCGGTCGACCGACACCAGGGATGGCTTGATGCTATGACCGCCGCAGGACTGCCAACCGAGCTCGTCGCTCATGGCGACTTCACCGTTGCCAGCGGTGCGGCTGCCATGCGCGAGCTCCTTGACCGGGCGCCGGACATCGACGCGGTGTTCGTAGCGAGCGACCTGATGGCGACCGGGGCAATCTCGACCTCGATGGCTCGTGGGCGCCGCATCCCAAGCGACGTCGCGGTAGTCGGTTTCGACGACAGTTCCGCTGCGACCAGCGGAGAGATCGGGATCACGACAGTGCATCAGCCGTCGAGGGAGATGGGTGCTGAGATGGCGCGAACCCTGCTGGCGCTGTTGCGCGGTGAGCCGGTCGATCGCCAGCGAATACTGCGAACGCGATTGGTTATTCGCGAGACCGCTTGAGCTCTGTGTCATTAGCCGGGAATGTGTCATCGGCGTCGGGTACCCCGCCAGCACCGAGGTCGATCTCGACCTTGCCTCGATACACGCCGCGATCCGAGTCGCCAGCGACCGGCGCAGGGGCTGGCAGGACCGTTTGACGATCGAGCTCGATCTGCGCCTCGTGTCTCGTTGGGTGAAACACTTCGTCGCCAATGCCGAGCGCACTGCCGCCGCCGCTCGCGCCTGTCTTGCTCTTATTGCTGAGGTCGATCCACCCAAATCGATTTGCCACGAACCCGAGCGCGACGATGGCAACTATCGCACCAATGAACAGAACCGGTTCCACTTCGTCAGCCTAGGTTACGACGCGGAACGACGACGGGCCGGCCGTTCACCTCGTGCACATCGACGGCGAGCCCGTACACGCGCTCAACACGCTCGGCGGTGATGATCTCGTTGGGAGAACCAATGGAGTCAACGCGACCGGCCGCCACAAGTACGAGCCGGTCGGCGTACGCGCAAGCCAGACTGAGGTCGTGCAGCACGACGACGACCGCACGGCCTTCGCTCGCAAGCCGCCGCGCGATGCGCATGACCTCTTCCTGATGGCGAAGATCTAGCGACGCTGTCGGCTCGTCGAGAAACACCGTCGCAGCTTGCTGTGCCAGCACCCTAGCGAGCGAGACTCGAGCACGCTCACCGCCGGAGATCGCGGTGAACCTGCGGGTTGCCAGGTGCCGAACGTCGGCAGCATCCATTGCGGCAATCACCTGCGCAACATCATTGCGTCCCTCGATTTGACGCGCCCATGGGCTTCGACCCATCGCAACCACTTCTGACACGCGGAACGGGAAGCTCACCGCATTGTCTTGCGTCAAGACACTGCGCAGACGTGCGAGCTCTTCGCTCGGGATGCTCCCGATCGCGCGACCGTCAACAGTGACTGATCCGCGTGCCGGGTTTCGCTCCCCGCTCAAGGCGCCCAGCAGCGTCGACTTGCCAGCACCGTTCGGTCCGACGAGCACGAGCACTTCGCCGGGGACCACCTCGAGGCTCACGTCGTCAAGCACCGTCACGCCGTCGAGTTCAACGGTTACGTGCTCGGCGCGAATCACGCCCAACCCCCGCTGCGCTTGCGCTGCCGATAGAGCAGGAAGAAAAAGAACGGCCCGCCGATGAGCGAGGTGAGGAGACCGATCGGCAGGTCGGCACCGACCACCACTGAGCGGGCGAGCAGGTCGGAGTAGACCATGAGCGCTGCGCCACCGAACGCACTAGCGAGAATGAGCGGGCGGTGCGATGGGCCGATTGCCATGCGGATGATGTGCGGCACAACAAGTCCGACGAAGGCGATGATTCCGCAAAAGGCGACGGCGACCCCGGTCAGCAGTGCAACGAGCACGATCGACACGATACGCAAGCGCTCGACGTTCACTCCAAGATGACGAGCGTTCCGTTCGCCGAGGGCAAGGAGGTCATACTGTTTGGCGAGAATCAAGGCCGCGGCAGCAGCGATGCTCGTGGCGATAACGACGATGCCGGCTTCTGGCCAACTCGAGCCGTTGAGTGAACCGAGTTGCCAGAAGACGATCTGCTCGCGACCGCCGGAGTCGGCGATGAAGAGCATCGACGCTAGCCCCGCCCCGGCAAACGCGTTGACCGCGATACCGGTCAACAAGAGCGTGACGACTTCGGTTCTACCATTGGCTCGTGCAACGAAGTAGACCAGAAGTGTCGCGAGAAGACTGCCAACGAACGCGAAGACCGCGATCGTGGCCGAGCCGAGTGCGGTGACACCGATGACAATCGCGATGGCGGCCCCGAGCGCGCCACCCGATGAGACCCCGACTACACCAGGCTCGGCGAGCGGGTTGCCGAAGATCGCCTGCATCACGGCCCCGGCGACGGCGAGGGCGGCGCCAACCCCGATCGCGATGGCAATGCGCGGGAACCGCACGATCCACAGGGTGGATTCGAGAATCGGATCCTGCGGTGCCAACACATTCTGAATTCCGACGGCGCGCAGAATTGACCCAATGACTTGCGCCGGGCCAATCGCGAGCTGACCGATCACGGCGGAGAGCAGCACTCCGCCAACGAGCAGTGCCGCAAGCACGATAGCAAGCGTCACGGCACGACCTACCATTGCCTCGCCGCGCATTGCCCTACCTTCGTGACTATGTTAGGTAAGCCTAACCGCCCCGCCTCAGGCCGGGATGCGCTCGTTGATCCACGCAATCAGGTCGCTCACGACCTCGTCGCGATTGGTCTCGTTGAAGACCTCGTGGCGCGCGTCAGGGTAGACGATCGCGCGAACATCATTCAGCCCGGATCTGCTCACGTAGTCGTCGGCGAGCTTGGCAACACTCTTCTCGCCGCCGAGTGAATCGTCACTCCCGATCATGATGAGTACGGGGATGGCCGGCTGGATGTTCTTCGCCGGTCGCCCGAACAGACGCAGCCCATCCGGAATACCGAAGAGCTTGATCACGTCGGCGTAGAACGTCAGAGGGTCCTCGACGAACGCGCTCACGACGGCGGGATTGCGGCTCAACCACTCGAAGCGCGTCGAGCCGAGATGCTTGTGCTTGGCGTTGAGGTCACCGCCGTTCATCAAACCGATCGAACGGTGCGCGGTGCCGGTGAGGATGACGCCGTCGAAATCGGCAGAGTGCTCGTTGATGATGATCTGCAGCATCAGTGACCCCCACGATTGGCCGATGGCCATCACAGGTAGCCCAGAGTTCTCAGCGCGAACGACGGTCGTGAAATGACGAATCGCAGCGATCGTCGCACGCAAACCGCCCGGTCCGAGCCGACCCAACTTGCTGAGATCGCCGCCGTGCTGCTCGACGCCGGTGGCACCGTGCCCGCGGTGATCGTCTGCGTATACCGAATAGCCAGCGCCGACAAGTTGCTGGGCAAGCCACTCGTAGCGAAGGGCGTGCTCGCCCAGCCCGTGCACGATCTGGATCACACCCTTCGGCTTGCTCGCGACCCATACGTAATAGTGGATCCTGACGCCCTCGGCGTCAATGTAGCTGTGATCCGAACGGATCGCGGTGAACTCGGTCACGCGGCCTCCTTGCTCGTCGTTCGCAGAAATCAGACTACGACTGTTGCGCCTCAACGAGTGCGACAGCTTCGGCGCGGGTCGGCAACGCATTACGCGCGCCGACCTGCTCAGTCGCACGCGCGCCGACCGCCGCAGCGAACTCCACGGCGTTTTCAATACTCTGGCCTTCCGCGAGGGCAGCGGCAAGGGCACCGTTGAACGCGTCTCCCGCCCCGGTGGTGTCAACGGGCACGCATGGGAACGCGGCTTGGTGGTGGTCGCCCGAAGCAGTGTGCAGTCGAGCACCATCTCCACCAAGCGTGACGATGACTGCCCGGATGCCACGAGCCAGAAGCTCAGCCGGAGTGCCCAACGGCGCAAGCTCCGTTTCGTTCGGTGTAATCACATCGACGAGTTCAAGCAGTTCGACTGGCAAGGACTGCGCGGGCGCCGGGTTGAGGATGAAGGTCCAGCCCCGCTCACGCGAGACTTGCGCCCACGCCAACACCGTGTCGACCGGTACTTCGAGGCAGGCCAGCACGACGACGTTCTGTGACGCAACAGTCTCGGCCGCTGTCACACTCGATTGCCCGACCGTGGCATTCGCTCCGGCGGCAATGATGACGATGTTCTCGCCTGAATTCTCGATGAGCACGGCCGCAACGCCGGTTGGTTCTTGCACTCGCTTGACGTGTGCCAACCCGACCCCTCTGGCCGCAAGATCGGCAAGGGCTGCATCCCCCAAGCTGTCCGTGCCTGCCGCACCAATGAGCTGAACGTCCGCACCCACCGCCGCGGCAGCGGAGGCCTGATTCGCGCCTTTGCCGCCCGGCAAGGTGTGGAAATTTCGCGCGGACAGCGTCTGGCCAGGCGTCGGGAGCTCGGCCAGACCGGCGAAGACCAAGTCCATGTTGATCGACCCAACAACGATGACAGTTCCGCTCTGCGGCGCAGGAGTGAGCACTCAGCAATTATGCCTCGACTCTATGCGTGCGAATCGACCCGCAGAGGAGTAGGTTATGGATGCTCCTGTGTTTCACAAACGCCAACTATTCTGGCGGCGGCCACTGGAGTAGGCCTTACAGGCGATCCTGGGCCGGTGAACACCGGGACCGCACATTGTTGCAAATAAACTATCCAATGGAGGATTTCGTGATTCCTGAGTCTCTCACTCAGCTTCAGTACGACACCGTTTACAACTTCCTGTCCCTCGTTATAGCGTCACAGCTCTTCACTGCGCTGTTCCTCGTGATCGCGTCGCAGCGCATCTTGCCGCGATACCGGCAAGCCATCGCGGTCGCCGCGATCGTCTGTGGAATCGCCGCGTACCACTACTTCCGCATCTTCGACTCGTTCAAGGCTGCGTTCGTGACGGACGCTCTCGGTGGCATGGGAACCTACACCCAGGCGCCAGGCGCTTCCTTCAACGAGGGCTACCGCTACGTTGACTGGCTGCTGACTGTTCCGCTTCTGCTCGTCGAGCTCATTGCCGTGCTCGCGCTTGCCAAGCACATCCAGCGCTCACTGCTCATGCGCCTCATCCCGGCCGCAGCGCTCATGATCATCCTCGGCTACCCCGGCGAGATTAGCGCTGACAACACCGTTCGCACCATCTTCGGTATCCTGTCCACGCTTCCGTTCCTGTACATCCTGTACGTGCTCTTCGTTGAACTTACGAAATCGCTCGACCGCCAACCGGTCGCCGTGCGCAAGTTGATCAGCAACCTGCGCTGGCTGCTGCTGCTCGCGTGGGGTGTCTACCCGATCGCCTACGCGCTGCCAATGTTGAACATTTCTGGAGCGGATGCCTGGGTCGGCAAGCAGATCGGTTACTCGGTTGCAGACATTGTTGCGAAGGCCATCTACGGCCTGATCATCTTCCAAATCGCTCGCATCAAGTCGATGGAAGACGACTCGGCCTTCGCCATGGTCGAGAGCTCGGCAGACGACGAGCCAGCCCTCAAGAAGTAGTACCAAACTGTGAAGGTGGGGTTCGGGCCGAGTGCCCGGGCCCCATCTTTCATGTCGGGCTCGCGGGCTACGCTTCGCGCGTGATTTCGACCGTCACGAAGAGCGTCGAACCGAACGGTCCGGCGTACACCCCTCGCAACGGCGGCACATCGTTGTAGTCGCGACCGCGACCGACGAGCACGTGCCGGTCACCAATGTCGATGAGGTTGGTCGGATCGAAGCCGCGCCACTCATCACCGCAGAACCACTCAAGCCAGGCGTGCGACTCGCCTGCGACTGTGTCGCCGATCTCGGCATCCGGTTTCGGATGCAGGTAGCCGGAGACGTAGCGAGCCGGGATGCCAACCGAGCGAAGAGCTCCGAGCGCCAGATGCGTGATGTCCTGGCAGACACCCTTGCGTTCATTCCAAGCCTCCCGCGCAGTCGAGTGCACGCCAGTGACGCCGTGCATGTACTCGACGGCGTTGCCGATCGCGGTGCAGATAGCGAGGGCGGCAGCACAGACATCCGAAGAGTCGCGGGCAATCTCGCGGGCGATCTCGACGACGTCAGCTGGTGGATCTGTGCGCTGCGTCTGCCCGAGTTGCTCGACCGTGGCGGTTGAGTGTTCGACGGCCTCAGCGAGCTCATCCCAGCCAACTGTCTCAGCATCGTGCAGACGTGGCCGCACCTCAACGAGGCTCGTGGCGGTGAGAGCGAGTTCCTTGTGCGGGGTGAGTACCTCAAACGAAGAAACTCGAGAGCCCCAGTAGTCGACGTAACTGTGCTGGCTCGAGATCGGCAGAATCTCGAGATTGGAGTACAGCACGAGTTGACCGTCAGCGCTGACCGGAAGCATCCGTGCTTCGTTGTATGAGGCCGTCACGTCGCCCCCGTAGTGAAAGCCGGTCATGTGCGTGATGCGCAAGCGGTTCACGAGGTCTCGCCCACCCAACTCGGCGCTGCGTTGGTCGGAAAGTAGCGCTGTCGAATAGCTTCGGATGCCGCACTGGTCGCAAGTTGCACGCTGTCCATGTGCGAGGTCAGGTCTTCGAGAATCTCAGCGATTGGGCGATATTCGAGCTCGCTGCGGATCTGGCCAAGCAGCCGCAGGGCCTGATCGGAGACTCCCGCCCGATCGCTGCGCGGCTCAATCTCCCGCATGCAGTTCTCTGCCCGCGTCACTGAGAACAGGATGCTTCGCGGAAAGAGCCGGTCGAGCAGGAGGAATTCGGCGGCGTTGCGCGCGCTCGGCACGCCGCGATAGGTGCGCAAGTACGCCTCGTAGGCACCAACCGAGCGCAAGATTGTCGTCCAACTCGGCCCGGATGCCTCGGTGAGACTTCGCGTCGACAGCAGCCTAGCTGTCATGTCCGCGCGCTCAAGACTGCGGCCGAGCGTGAAGAACTGCCATGCTTCATCCCGGCTCGTGGCCGACTCGATGATGCCGACAGCGAGGGCCGAGCGTTCGCGAACCCAACCAAAGAATTCGTGCACTTTGTCGCTCGAGACTTTTCGCGGCATCCGCGCTCTGGTGGTGTTGAGGCACTCCCACAATTCTGTTGAGACCACCTCGCGTGCACGCCTGGCGTTCTCGCGGGCCGCGCCAAGGGAGTATGCGATGGATGCCGGCTCTGAACGGTCGACGGCGAGGATGTTCAGAATGTCTTCACGGGTGAGCGACTGGTCTGCCGGGACCTCGCTGCCCATCACGCTGAGCAACGCACGGCACGCCAGATCTTCTTCGATCCACGGATCCTCGAGCAGGAGTTGCAAATGCACGTCGAGAATGCGCGCGGTGCCGTCTGAACGCTCGATGTACCGTCCGATCCAGAATAGGCTTTCGGCAATTCGGCTCAGCACAGCGCGCCGCCATCAAGGGTTTGCTGTTGCTGTTCCTGCTGTCCCTGCCCGAGTGGTCGATCCTTCGGGCCGTGATCACGAGCGGCGTGCTCTTTGAGCATCTCGGGAGTAATGATCGAGATCGCCTGGGTCGCGGCTGCCTGGCCGGCGACCAGTCCCTGAATGCTGTGCCGCGAGACTTGAAACGGGTCCTGCCCGACCACCCAAGTGTCTTTCGATCCGCCACCCTGTGAGCTGTTGACGACGAGCTCGCCCTCCGGGAGTGCGACGCGAGTGAGCCCCCCGGGCAGCACCCAGATGTCGTTGCCGTCATTGACGGCAAACGGTCTGAGGTCAGCGTGCCTCGGTCGGATCCCATCATCAACGAGGGTCGGAATGGTGGAGAGTTGCACGACCGGCTGGGCAATCCAGCCACGGGGATCCCGCAATAACCGTCCCTTGAGTTCGGTCAACTCTGCAGCGGATGCCGCCGGGCCGATCACGAGGCCCTTTCCGCCCGAGCCGTCGACCGGCTTGATCACGAGCTCAGCGAGCCGGTCCAGCACCTCCTCGAGCGAATCTGGATCTTCGAGGCGCCAAGTCTGCACGTTCGGCAGAATCGCATCCTCGCCGAGGTAGTACCGCATCAGGTCAGGCAGGTAGGTGTACACCAGCTTGTCGTCAGCGACGCCGTTGCCGACGGCGTTAGCGATCGTGACGTTGCCGAGTCTGGCGGCGAGCAGGAGTCCTGGCGAGCCGAGCATCGAGTCAGCCCGGAACTGCAGTGGGTCGAGAAATTCGTCATCGACGCGACGGTAAATGACGTCGACGCGCGTCGGCCCGGCCGTCGTGCGCATCCAGACCCGCCCGCCGGAGCAGTACAGGTCACGTCCTTCAACGAGTTCGACGCCCATGAGGCGCGCGAGCAGGGTGTGCTCGAAGTACGCGGAGTTGTAGACACCCGGCGTGAGCACGACGACTGTCGGATCCTCTACCCCGGCGGGGGCACTGGCGCGAAGGGCACCGAGCAGCTTGTGCGGGTAGTCACCGACGGGCCGCACCCGCATAGAGACGAACAGCTCCGGAAGCGTCTGGGCCATCACCCGGCGATTGGAGATGACGTAGCTGACGCCACTCGGCACGCGAACATTGTCTTCGAGTACCCGCCATGCGCCCTGCTCGTCACGAATCAGGTCGATGCCGGAAACTTGGATGCGCACCCCGTTTGCCGGTTCGATTCCGGCAGCCTCGCGATGGAAGTGGCTCGATGTGGTGACCAAACGCGCCGGAATCACGCCGTCGCGCACCGCGTTCTGCGGACCGTAGATGTCGGCCAGGAAGGCCTCAAGCACTCGCACCCGCTGCTTAATCCCTGCCTCGACCGTCAACCACTCGGCTTGATCGATAACGCGAGGTACGGCATCCAGCGGGAATGGGCGCTCTTCGCCAGCAAAATCGAACGTGACGCCCTGGGCAAGGTACGAGCTTGCCAACGCATCCGTTCGCCCGCGCAGTTCGGCCTGCGTCATCTGCGCTAAGGCCGCGTGGATCTCCTTGTACGAGGCTCGCGCCGCACCCGGGGCTTCAAACATCTCATCCCAGGGGGGCGTGGCTGCGCTCTTCGTGGCAGTGGCGCCGTAGCCATCGAACAGGTCAGCCATGGAATGAGCCTAGGGCCGCCGTGTTGCAGCGGTGTTTCGAGTGTCTCTGGCTACCATGTGTATGCCTGCTACTGTATGTGCATGGCCACCCTTGACCGGCGAGTTCAGGTGCTGTTCGACCCGGCACAGTATGCCGCGCTTCAGGCAGAGGCCGCTGCTCAACGGCAGAGCGTGGCCGCGGTGATTCGTGAAGCGGTGGGCGAGCGGCTTCTCACGCGCCGAACGACACAACAGGAGGCGCTAGCTCGCCTCTTTACTCGCGCTGACAGAAATCCAGTTACTGAGCCCATCGACTGGGCAGTCGAAAAGGACTCGTTTGAGCGCGAGTACCTGCGCGGTCTATGACGATGGAGAACGCGCTTCTGATCGACAGTTCCATCGCGGCGCACGCCCTTGGCGCTGCCGGTCCCTACCGGGATGCGTGTCGGCGGTTACTTCAAGCAACAGCTGAAGCACGCGTGCGGGCCTACGTAAGTGTCGAAATGATCCAGGAGTTGGTGCATCATCGCTTGAGAATCACCGGCGACAGGCGGCTTGCGGCGATGGACGGGCGCGACATGTCTGCCTCAGCGACGCTGCTCGTGTTCGATCGGGAAGTCCTTGACCTGTCACTTGAGCTCATCGAACGTTTTCCTGCGGTTCGCGGCCGCGATGCCGTGCACGCCGCGACCGCGATTGTCTATGGAATCGAACGCATCGCGTCGACCGACCGAGTCTTTGATGACATCCCGGGTCTGACTCGTGTCGACCCGCTGACGTTTGGGTAAACCCGAACGGGGTCAGCGACCCGCGAAAACGGCGTTAAGCAACTCATCCATTCGCACGCCGACATCTGGCTCCGTCGCGTCAAGGCGGTTGGTGAGGAGCACGACGCAGAGACCGGCGCTTGGGGAGATCCAAAACTGCGAGCGGCACCAACCTTCGTGGCCGAAGACGCTGTGGTCGAGTAGTCCTTGGCGGCGGGGCAGATTGAACCCGATCCCGAAGTCTTCGAAGCGCTTAGATGGGTCTGGGTCTATCACGTACAGTCCGGTAGTGCGCGGCCTCAGCATCGCCTCGAGCGTGACCGGCGCAACGACCGCACCGTCGCCTGCCAAGAGCGATTGGCCGATCGCGAGCAGATCTTCGGCGCGAGCAGCCGCTCCTGCAGCCGGGTGCCGAAGCGCGAGGAGCTCTGCGGGCTCATGCTCGTAGCGGTCGCCGCCGTGCACGGTATGCACGCCTTCCGTGTCAAACGAGAGGCCGGTCGCGCCGCCGGCGGCGGTCATTGCGGCGAACTCATCCTCGAATGAGCGGCCGGTCGCGTGCTCGATGAGTGCGGCGACGCCCTCCCAGGTGATGTTGGTGTACCGCCGCGCGCTGCCTGGCACGAACTCCAGCGGCGCGCGCTCGATCGCTTCGCGCAACGTTGTCGCCCCGCCGTGCGCCTTCGTGCCAAGGATGAGATCGGCAACCCCTGAGGTGTGGCTCATCAGGTGACCGAGAGTGACATCCCCGCTGATGAAGCCCGGCAAGGCATCTCGCAGAGGAGTGTCTACCGTCAACTGGCCGCGCTCGACGGCGCGCATGGCCGTGAGCGCCACGAGCGGTTTGGTCACCGAGTACAGCGCAAAACGGTCGTCGACCTTCGCTGCGCGACCGTCGTCGGTGCCGAACGCTTCGACGCTCAGCACGCCGCTGGCATCTGCGATGCCCAGCACCGCGACAGGAAGGCGGCCGGCCTCGACGTGTCTGCGGGTCCAGTCCGCGGCGGTGGTGTGTCCGTGCATCCGCTTAGGTTAGTCGTTCGAGAGGGATGCTTCCCTCGATGTTCGGCGAGAAAGCACCGCCGAAGCAGGAAGGTGCGCCCGTCTGGGTCGGCGCGGAACTGCGCAACGTTCGCGCCTCAAGAAGACCGTGACCGCTACCCATCACGAGGCAGTGATCTGACCCAGCCGCGAATCTTGGCTGCTCCGCCCACCGAGCATGAGCGACGATCGTGTCGTAGCTCGCGTCCTGCTGAGGCTCGGTGAAGACGCAGGACTGCACCGACAATCCCACTGATGTCGCTGTGCTAGTCGATCGGCTCGAGCACGAGAACGGGGATCTGGCGCTCGGTCGCATCCTGATAATTCGCGTAATCTGGCCACACCTCGACCGCTCGCTTCCACCAGTTGGCCTTCTCATTGCCGGTGACTTCGCGGGCCAGATAGTCGAGCTTGACCGGCCCATCCTGAAGCTCAACGTGGGGTTGGGCGAGCATATTGAAGTACCAGACCGGATGCTTCGGCGCACCCCCAAGGGAGGCAACGACCGCATACACCCCCGCGTCCTCAACCCGCATCAGCGCTGTCTTTCGCAGCTTGCCAGTCTTGGCGCCCACTGTCGTCAACACGATGACCGGACGCCCACGAATATCAGCTCCTTGAGTACCGCCAGAAGCCTCATACAGTTCTGCCTGATTGCGGGCCCAATCGGATGTGCTCGGTCCGTATTCTCCAGTGAGTGGCATGTTTCGAGACTAACGATCTCAGCGCAACTGACTGAAAGCCTCGGCTTTGGTTGTCGGCCCCGACACCAGAATCGTGTCATCAGCGGTGATCAGCGTGTCAGCGGTGGTGTAGTGCCACTGGCCGCCGTGCGGCTTGACTGCCGTGATCGTGACGCCAGAGTCAACTCGCACGTGCGACTCTGCCAAGGTCTTGCCGACCATGCGCGCAGGAGGGGCCATCTTGACGATCGAGAAGTTCTCGCCGATCTCCAGGTAATCCTGCATGGATCCGCGAACTAAGTGAGCAACCCGCTTGCCCATCTCTTTCTCGGGGTAAATCACATGTTCGACCCCGAGTTGTTCAAGAATCGTGCCGTGCGCGTCGTTGACCGCCTTGGCCCACAAATTGCTGATTCCGAAACGCAGCAAAAGCGAAGTCGTGAGAATGCTCGACTGGATATCGCTGCCGATCGCGACCACGACTCGATCGAAGTCCGGCACTGCGAGCTGGCGCAAGACCTCCTCCTTCGTGGTGTCTGCTTGCACGACGTGGGTGAGTTGGCCGTTGAGCGCTTGCACGACGTCCTCCCGAGCGTCGATCCCGAGCACCTCGGTGCCGTTGGCCATGAGTTCAAGAGCAAGCGATCCCCCGAACCGTCCAAGACCGATCACCGCGACGGAGTCTGCATCGGCAACTCGCTTGGGATCCGCGCTGACTTTTCGCAACCTAACCAATGAGTGGCCTTTCCTTCGGCAGTTGATAGAGGATGCCACGCTCACGCAACGCGAGCGCGGACGCGAACGTGATCGGACCGAGTCGTCCAATGAACATGAGCAAGCAGAGAACGAGCTGGGATGCGATCGGAAGATCCGCCGTGATTCCCGTTGAGAGGCCAACCGTTGCGAAGGCGGACACCGCTTCGAACAGCACTGGCCCGAGCGGAAGACCCGTTTCGATCATGATGACGACGGTACCCGCAACGATCACTCCAACGGCGAGGAGTACGACGGAGATCGCCTGCCGGTGCACGGCTCGCGAGAGGCGCTTACCGAATACGTTCACAACGCCGTCACCGCGAATCTCGGCGATAAGGATGAAGAGGAGCACCGCAAAGGTGGTCACTTTGATACCGCCGGCGGTACCCGCTGATCCACCGCCGATGAACATGAGTGCAATCATCCCGAACTGGGTCGCGCCGTCTGTGGCACCGATGTCAATGCTGTTGAACCCGGCCGTTCGCGTCTGCACCGATTGAAAGAATCCGGCCAAAATCTTGACCGGCCAGTCAAGCGGACCGAGGGTTGCCGGGTTGTTCCATTCGATCGCGGTGATGTAGATGGTTCCTGCCGGAATCAGTGCCAGGGTCGCTGCAATAACGATTCGCGTGTTCATCGTCCACTTGCGCGGTGTGCCCCAGTAGCGGCGCAATTGGATAAGCACCGGAAATCCGACGCCGCCGACGATGATGAGCACGCACAACGTAAGCGAGACGACGGGGTCACCGACGTAGGACATGATGCTGTCGCTGAAGAGGCCAAAGCCTGCGTTGTTGAAGGCCGAGACCGCGTGGAACACACCGAGCCACGCGGCATCCCCGATCGAATTGCCGTAGTGCAACCAGAACCAGAGAAACAAGATGATGGCCCCAGCGGCTTCGAACAGCAGAGAAATTTTGACGATGTTCAGAATGATTGCCTTGACGTCGATCTGCCCGTAGCTTTTCGTCTCGGCAGCAGCGTTCATACGCGCTTGGAGCGACAGTCGCCGCGCAACCGTTATGGCGATGAGCGAAGCCAGCACCATGACTCCAAAGCCACCGATCTGAATCAGCACCAGAATGACAGCCTGACCGAAACCAGACCAGTAGGTCGGCGTGTCAACGACGACGAGTCCGGTTACGGTAATGGCGGAAATGGCGGTGAAGAATGCTTCGTCTGGCGTCGCGCCGCCGGGGCCGACTTTCGCGTACGGAATTGTCAGCAGCGCTGAGCCCACCACAGTCACCAGCAGGAAGCCGGCGAACACCACTCGCGCCGGGTGCAGGAAACGTCGCCGCAGTGGCTTTGTTGCCGTTGGCCTGGCTTCGCGAGTCACGACGTGACACTACGCCATGCGTGGCGCTTTGATGCGATCACTCCTCAAGTCATCGACTCCAACACGAAGACAGGGATCTGCCGGTCCGTCTTCCCTGAGTACCGCGCGTAGTCCGGCCACATCGCAACGGCGCGCTCCACCATGCAGCCTTCTCATCGCCGGATACCTCGCGCGCCCGCCAGTAATGCTTTGCAGCGCCGTCCTGCAGCTCAACGTGCGGCTCCGCTTTGATATTGAAGTACCAGACAGAATGCTTTGGTGCCGCACTCAACGAAGCCGCCACCGCGCAGGCACTGTCATGTTCGACTCGCATCACTGCCGTTTTCCGAAGCTTGTCAGATCCCGCGCCTACGCTCCTGAGGATGATCACGGGCATCTCGCGCAGCTCGTTGCCTTGGGTTCAGCCGGGTGCCTCATACAGCTCAACCTGCTCTCGCGCCCACGCGGCCGTGCTTGGTTCGAACTCTCGTTCTAGCGGCATGTAATTCTCAACGCCGCTCAACGCCATGCTGTTCCCTCGGGCCGCGCAGGTTAGCCCCGAAGCGACATCAGCGTCAGCGAATCACTGCCCAACGACTGCTCCTTATCGGCGAAAACGGCAACATTTCGAGCAGCCCGTGCTCGGGGTGGGCAAAGTTGGAGACGCCGGGCCTCAATACGACGACTCTTTGGTCTTCGGCACCAGCGCGGGCAGATACTCGCAATGCCTGCAGCAGCCTGTTCGAGTGCTCGCCGACGGAGCGCACCCGCATCGACAGGAACAGCTCGGGCGGGGTCTGCGCCGTGACGCGGCCGAACTGCTAGCGTTTCGCGCTACTTGAGGACTCGCGCACCTTCAGGACGGGCGCCATCTCGACCTCGCGTCGGTCAGTCCGACCCTCGAAGCGCTCAAGAAGCAACCGGATCGCTACCTCGCCCATCTCGCTGCCGGACTGGTTGACCGAGCTCAGCGAGATGCCGGGATACGAGGCGATATCAATGTCGTCGTACCCGACGATCGCGAGGTCCGCGAAGGTCATTCCCAGTTGCTTTGCGGCGTGCATGACGCCCAGCGCCATCTCGTCATTACCCGCGAAGACAGCGGTGGGGCGTTCGGGAGACGCCAAGAGTGGTGTGATCGCAACCTGAGAATCGAGCTGACTCGAGCCGGAGCGGACCACGCTGATGTTCTCGGTCAAACCTGCTGCGGTCATGGCCTCGACATATCCCTCGAGACGCACAGCATGGGGGCTACGGGACGGGGGTGCCGTGATCGCCAGCCCGCGGGTGAGATGCGCGATCCGCGAGTGCCCTTGCGAGAGCAGGTGTTCCATCACAAGTGCGGCGCCCGCAGAATCGTCACCGACGACCGTGTCGTAGTTGACTGATTGATCGTGTCGGCCGATCATGACGAGAGGGATACGGCGCGCGATGTTCTGGAGCCACTCGACAGAGATCGCTGTTGACACGGCGACAAGCCCATCGACCTGATGGTCAACGAGAGACTCGATCGCCCGTGCTCCCAGATAGTCATCGGCATCCGCGGGCGCGACGATCAGTTGATACTCGGAAGCCGCGAGCGCCTCGTGGGCTGCCTTCAGAATCGTAATCAGAAAGTCGTTGCTCAGGCCCGGAATCTCGAACCCGATCACGAATGACTTTCCGCGCATGGCTCGGGCCGCGCTGTTGGGCCGGTAACCGAGGGCCACGATCGCCCGACCAACCTTTTCCCGCATCGCCGGACTCACGCCATACGCATTCCGGATGACCTTGGATACCGCCGCACGGGAGACCCCCGCGAGCCCCGCGACATCGTTGATCGTCACGGCCCGAGCGCGCGGCGAGCTCGACTGGGGGGCAGAACCGACGCCGCCATCCGGACGAACAATCATTCCGAACTCCATCCGGTGGGAGGATTGCAGATGGGCGGCACTCCCCGTTTCGGGCTTGCGGGACGGCGCGGCAACGCTGCGACAGAAGCCTACAACGCTAAGGGTGAACGCCGAATGCCGTCGCAATACCGGCCGGTGCACTTGGGCGATCCGTGACCGCAGATACGATTAGTCAGCAATCCTCGTTCACTGGCTGGACATGTCGCAAAGGGGCGAAACACCATGGCGCGCGATTCAGAGCACGGCACCGGAACAAGCCCTCAACATGTCAACTCGGTGGTGGCGCCGACCGGACTGCAGACTGAGTGGTGCACCAATCCTGTCGGGCTCGACGAGCCAAGACCGCGCCTGCGGTGGATTGTTGCCGCGGAGCCGTGGCAGACAGATGTGCGCCAGTTCGGCTACCACGTTATTGTTGAGACTTCGGGGGCCAGGGAGACACCCCACACAGTTTGGGACTCCGGGCTCGTTGAGTCAAATAACTCGACGGTCGTCGAGTACAGCGGAGAAGCGCTCTGCTCCAACACGATCTACACCTGGCGCGCCAGGACCTATCAGGCGCACGACCATGCTTCGTTGTGGAGTGACTCGGCGTACTTCATCACCGGAACGCTCTCGCAGGAGGAGTGGGACGACGCAGCCTGGCTCAAGCACCCGACAGCTGCCGAGGACAAGCAGATCTGGTATCGGAGGATCGTCACCCTGCCCGACGCTGCCGAAGGTCAACCTGCCATCGTGAGCGTTGCATCCGTTGGCTATCACGCGCTCTTCATTAACGGGGTACGGGCTGACCCGGAACGGGAGCTCGCTCCGCCAGTGCTGGACTATGTCAAACGAGTTCCGTACGTCACATACGACGTCAGCGCATTGCTGACGTCGGGGCCGAACATTATCGGAGTCTGGACCGCTGCCGGCTGGGCGGCCAACAAGGGGTTCGCCATGCCCCACACCTTCAAGCTCACGATGGTGGGTGGCTTCCTCGGCGCAGACGGCCGCACACGCCGCATGACCATCACGACTGACGAAACCTGGCGTTGCGGTGAGTCAGATACGCAAAGCACCGAGTTGGTCACGCGATTGGGAGAAAACGGCGGCGAGCGAATCGATGCAAGGCGGTCCCAACCTGAGTGGAACCGCCTAGATTTCGACGACAAGAACTGGCTCACGGCGACAACTGTTCAGGTGAATGCTCCCTGCCAATCGACGTTCCGGGTGCCAAAGACAACGATCATCGAGACCTACGAACCCACTGCAGTCCGGCAGACCAGTGACGGCTGGCGCATCGAGTTTCCGACCAACTTCACCGGTTGGGTGGATTTCACGGTGCTCGACCACGAGGCGGGCGACACGATCACTATCCTCACCGCCGATGACAACGAGACCCTGTGCGACTTCAACCAGCGCAGCTACTTGGTCTGCGGGGGCACCGGGCTCGACCAGTTCCGACCTCGCTTCGCCTACGCGGCTGGCAGGTTCATCACATTGCAGGGGCTCAGAAAGGCTCCGGAGGCCGTGAAGGCCTTTGCTCTGGGCACAGACTTCGAGCGAACCGGCCACTTCAGTTCCTCGAACGACCTCTATAACCGGATCTACGAGACTGATCTCTGGACCTTTCGCGCGAACACGCCAGAGGGCTTCACGATGGACTGCCCGCATCGAGAGCGTATGGGCTACGGCGAGACCGCCACGGGTACTTCTTGGGGCATCGGCTTGCCCAACTATGCGACCGGCGCGTTTTACACCAAGATCGTTCAGGACTGGGTTGACGTTCAAGACCCCGACGGCTCCATGCCCCACGTCGCCCCGGTGCCAGAGCACGACCATTGGGGCGGCCCGATGTGGTGCAGCGCTGGACTGAACGTCGCCTACGAGCACTACCTCACATTCGCTGACCTGCGCGTGTTGGAAGTCGTCCGCCCGTCTGCGGCATCCTGGCTCGACTACCTTCATCGGCACACGAGAGACGGACTACTCCAGGCCTACAACGGCCCGAATCACTATCTTGGCGACTGGCTCGCACCGGACGGCCGCAGGGAGCTTGGCGACTCGCCCCAGGCAGCCTTCTTCAACAATTGCGTCTATGCCTGGAACCTGCAAGAGATGCTCTTGATCTGCCGCGCTCTGGGCCGCGCCGGTGACGCTCATCGATACGAAGCCAGGCTGGCCTCCCTCCAGACAGCGATGGTTGACGAGTGGTACGACCCGACAACCGGAGCTTTTCTTGACGGCCGACAGGTGCAACAGGCATTCGCCCTGTTGACGAGCCTCTTGCCTGCTGAGCAGTCCGATGCCGTCCGGGCCCGCCTTGATCAGGAGTTCGTCAGCCGACACTTCCTTGATATGGGATCCGCCGGCGTGTCGGCCCTACTGCGTTTCGTCGTCGGGACCTCTGACGCAGGCCCATCTCTCCACGTCGCGCACATCCTTAATCAGACGTCATACCCGGGCTACGGCTACTTCTTGGCGCGGGGCGAAACGACGTGGCCTGAGGAATGGAATAGTGAGGTGGAGAGCAGAATCCATACCTGCTTCACCGGCATCGCATCGTGGTTTGTGAAGTCGTTGGCAGGGATCCGCCCTGACGCTGAGCGCCCCGGATATGAGCGAATCCTGATTCGTCCCACCCTCGTGCCTGAAGTGGACTGGGCTGAGGCCACGGTCGAAAGCCCCTATGGCCCTATCCGATCCCGTTGGGTAAGGCAGGGTCACGGGGTCAGCCTGACCGTTGAGGTGCCTCCGAATGCCGAGGCCGCTGTGTTCTTCCTCGGGGAAAGACACACTGTGGGCTCAGGGAGTCGAACGTGGTTGCTCCCACTCGGTTAGTCGGTCAGGAAAATCTCTACAACCGGGATCGACACGTGAGGGCGATGGATCGGCAGTTTGAGAGTGAGTGTTCCCGCGGGCTGGCCGCCGACGCTTGTCGTGAGAGCTGGGGCCGACGGGTCGATGACTAGCATCGACACTTCCGAAGCATCGTTCAGGAACTGTGCGTACTCCACTTTTCCCGCGAGATCGGGCAGGTGGAGGTACTCCAGCGGCCAAGCGAATATGTGTGCATAAAGCCGATTTGCGCGTTGAGTGTAACGCACGTCGGTAGGCGCCACGTAGCGACTGGAACCAGCACCATAGATCGATCGGGAATGCAGCTGCATCCAGTCGCCGAGGCCCTCGAGCACCTCCATCGCCTTCGGATCGAAATTGCCGCGACCAGTGGGACCAACGTTGAGAAGCAGATTGCCGTTCTTTGAGACCCCGTCCACCAACATGCGCACGAGAAGGTCAACAGACTTGTCCGGACCCTTGTCGCGGTTGTAGCCCCAACTGCCGTTGAGTGTCTGACATGCCTCCCAAGGCACCGCTTGCCCGTCGACCTCCATCGTGGCCGTCGGCTGGTACTCTTCCGGTGTTATGAAGTCGCCTGGCAACCCCAGACGGTCATTGACGATGATGTGTGGTTGCAGCTCACGCGTCATCGCCAAGAGCCCAACCGAACCCCAGTCCTCTGCACCCTTGCCGCCCCATACATTGAAAGGGGCGCTTGCGTAAGAGAAGTCGTAGAACAGGTAGTCGATCTGCCCGTAGTCCGTCAGCAACTCGCGCACCTGCCCGTGGAGGTACTGGCGATACCGGGCCATGTCCCGATCCGTGTTTATGGTTGCGGCATCGGGGTCGTCCCGGCGCGGGTGCATGCCGTCTACGAAGAAATCCGGATGATGCCAATCCAGCAGTGAGTGGTAAAGCCCGACCTTCAACCCTGCGGCACGCACGGCGCCGGTGAACTCGCGAACCACATCTCGACGGTAGGGCGTGTTCATGACGGTGTAGTCGGTGAGTTGCGAGTCCCAGAGGCAGAACCCGTCGTGATGTTTCGTCGTCAGGACGACGTATTTCATTCCGGCGGCCTTCGCGCGGCGAGCCCACTCGGCAGGATCAAACAAGTCGGGTTCGAAGTACTTGGCATACCGCTCGTACTCGACCGTGGGGACCCGTTCGTTGTGCATGAGCCATTCGTGCCGCGCGCCGAGTGAGTAAAGCCCCCAGTGTATGAAGAGACCGAACCGGTCGTTGACGAACCAGTGCGTCTTCGCGTCGATCATGAGCGCTGTGCCTTTCCGGTTTTTTGTGAGGCGATATTCAGAGACTCTCAGCCCACCGACGAGGCCCGCACCACCAATTCAGGCTGGAAGACGACCTGACGCGGCGGCAAGTCCGGATCGGCCGCCTCCTCGAGCAGGATTCCCACGGCGATTCTGCCGATCTCCCGGCTGGGTTGGCGGATCGAGGTGAGGGGCACGACGGCGGCCGCGGCGAAGTCGATGTCGTCGTAACCGACGAGCGCGATCTGTTCAGGCACCCGAACGTGACCTTGCATCACCAGAGCTTGGAGGGTGCCGACAGCGATCAGGTCATTGGCGGCGAAAATACCGTCCGGTCGATCCACCACCGCGCGTGCAGCGATCCGGGTTCCCGCGGTGCGTCCCGCGATCACGGTGAGTGCGTCGATCTCGATGACCTCAAGGGTCACGCCGGGGTGGGCCGCGGCGGCCGCGCGCGCGCCAGCCAGTCGATCGGCCACCTGTCGGATGGTCAGGCTCCCCGCGACGAAGGCGATGCGATGTCGCCCCTGCGTGATGAGATGCTCGACGGCCAGACGACCACCCGCGACGTCATCGACAGACACCGAGCTGAACCCGCCGCCGTCGCCGCTGCGGTCCACCAGTACAGCAGCAATCCCCCGCTCGCGCAGGCGCTCAAGTCGTGGACTGATTTCCCCGTAAGGACTGATCAGCACCCCAAGCACCCGCTGCTCCTCGAACAGGTCGAGGTACTTCGCCTCACGAGCCAGACTGTCATCGCTATTGGCGAGGATGACGGAGAAACCACGGTCACTCGCGCGGTCCTCCACACCACGGGCGAGGTCAGTAAAGAACGGGTTGCCGACGTCGAGCACGATGAGTCCGATGGAGGTGCTTCGCCCTGCACGCAATTGCCGGGCGGCGTCGTTACGAATGAAGCCGAGGGCCGCGATCGACTCCTGAACCCGGGCGACCGTTGTTGGCAGCACTTTCATGGGGTGGTTGAGCACATTCGAGACCGTGCCCACCGAGACGCCAGCGTGCTCCGCGACATCCCGCACGCTCGCTCCAGCTACCATGAGCCCCCTCCCATTCCCGTTGAACGATTCAATAGTCACACGACGGGGCGGTTACCCCTTGACCGCTCCGGCCATTCCCGCGACGATCTGCCGGTTGAAGAACAGGAACATCACCAGCGGCGGAATCGTGATGAGCAAAATGTTCATGAAGAGTAGGTTCCACTGGGTGTCGAACTGGTCCTGAAAATTGAATAGGGTCAGCTGGACTGTCGCATTCTCGTCTCCTGGCAAGAAGTAGAGAGGGTTGGTGAAGTCGTTGAAGACCACGACCGATTGCACGACGATCACGGTGATGATGACGGGTCGGAGCAGCGGAAAGACGACCTGAAAGAATAGTCGGAGAGGACCAGCGCCGTCGAGAACTGCTGCCTCGTCCAGCTCCTTCGGGACCGTCGCGATGAACGCTCGGAAGAGCAGGATGCTGAAGGACAGCCCAAACGCGATCTCAATGAGCACGAGTCCATGAAGGGTCTTGAAGATGCCCAGCCCCTGCATCACCCAGATCGTCGGGACGACCGCCGGCGGTACGATCAATCCGAAGAGCACGATGAAGTCGATGAGCTTCGTCCACCGCCCGCGTCGTCGCTCAGCGACCCAGGCGACCATTGCCCCCAAGACCACCATCCCGGCAACGCTGGTCACGGTGAGGACGGTGCTGTTGACAAAGGCCGTTAGCAGAATGAAGTCGCGCGCCTGAATCACCGCAACGAGGTTCTCCCACAGGTGCAGTTCGGTCGGCCACGTAAAGTCAAGGAGGGCCGCCTCACGCTTACTCTTGAGCGCGGTCGTGACAATGAAGAGGAACGGGATGACAAAAATCACAATCGAGGCCAGCACGGAAACGACGCCGAGCCAATACTTGCGCACCCTCTTTCGCATCAGTCGGCCACCTTGCGGTTGAGGAACCACGACAACGGCAGAATAATCGCCGTCACCAAGAGGAACAGGATGACGTTGCCTGCGGTCGAAAGCCCATAGAAGCCAGCCTGATACTGCTTGTAGATCACCGAAGCAATAACGTCGGAGACGAATCCGGGCCCTCCGCGCGTCATTGACCAGATCAGGTCAAATGAGCGCAATCCGCCAATCAGCGAGAGGATGATGACGGTGACCGTCGCCGGCCGCGCGAGCGGAACAATGATGCTTCGAAATACACTCCATGGCCCGGCCCCGTCGACCCGAGCGGCCTCAAAGTAGTCCTGTGGGATCGAGGCGATTCCGGCAATGTAGATGACGGTCGCTAACCCCACTCCCTTCCACACATCCACGAGGGCAACCGAGAGCAACGCCCAGGCCGGATCGGTGAGCCAGAAGGGGCCTTGGATCCCGAAGAAGGCGAGCGTCTGGTTGATCAAACCGTCAATGGGGTGCATGAGAACCGAGAAGGTGATGCCGACACCGATCGTGCTGACAAGCACCGGGAAGAAGACGACGGAGCGCAGCCAGCCACGCGCGACGATCTGAGAAGTCAGAAGCACGGCCAGCCCCATGCCGAGGACGACCTTCAGTCCCGAGGTGACCGTGGCGTAGATTCCGGTGTTGATGAGGCCCTGAAAGAGGTTGGGCTCGCGAAAAAACAGGGCGAAGTTGTCGAATCCGATAAAGGTCGTAGTGAAGAGCGTCCACCGAGTGAGGCTGAAGTAGAACGATGCGAAGGTGGGGGCGAAGAAGAGCACGGCGAAAATGATGCCTGGAATGAGGAAGAACCAGAACGGGTATGAGCTACCCGAACGCCGCGGCTTGGACCCCTTGGGGGTGGGTTCATTCGGCGCGATGGCATTGTTCTCGACAAGACTCGTCATGTTCCGTCTCCATTGAAGGGGTGAGCCCGGCCCCCGCCGGGTGGCACGGGACCGGACTCAACTCATTCTGTTGCGGCGAGGTACCGGACTACCAGCCCGGCAGCCCCAACTGCTGTGCCTGCTTCTCGACGTCCACATCGTATTGCGCGGCACCATCGGCAGCCGAAGTGATGCCGGAGCCCACCGCGACCGTGATCTGCTCAAGTGCCGGCCCCTTGATGGGGCTGAGGAACTCAAGTGCCGGGTACGCACTCGTGGCCGTGGCGAAGTACGGCAGGAGGTCCTTGACTCCCTGGGGCACGTCGTCCGGAAGGGTGCAGCCCTTGACGAAATACGGGCCCGTCGCGACAGAGGCGCTCGTCTGGACTTCGCAGCTCTCGACCGAGGCGATGTAGGCGAGGAACTTCTTGGCCGCCTCGAGCTTCGCACCCTCGGTGGTCGCGGCGATGTAGACCCCATCCGATAGCCACGTGGTCAGCGGGTTCTCACCGGCGGACTCACCCGGGAGGGCGAAGAATCCAACGTCGTTGACGTTGTCCGGGTAGGTGCCGGCGATGTTTCCGATCGCGAACGTGAGCATTGGGTACTGTGCACCCTCACCCGTAGCAACCATGCGCAGGCCGTCGTCAAGCGTCGCCGAACCGAAGTCTGCGTTGAGCAGACCCTTGTCGAAGGCCTCCTGGAGGTGCTCGAAGCCCGCACGGGCCGCGTCGTCGGTCGCGTACTTGACCTCGTTCGCGGTGTACTTGTCTGCCCAACTCGGCTCGGAGGCAAGAACATTGGCGAAGTCTCCGAGCACGAATAGCTGCGACGTCCACGTGTCCTTGTAGGTCTGGATGATTGCGGTCTTGCCCGCGGCCTTGATCGCCTCGCTGTTGGAGATGAAGTCGTCCCACGTCTTTGGCACGCTCAATCCGAGCTCTTCGTAGATCGGGATGTTGTAGAGCACCCCACCACCCATCGCGGTCCCCATCGGCACGCCGTAAACAGTATCGCCAACGCTGACACCGGGCAGGAAGGTCTCCACAACGTTGCCCGTCTCGGCCTCGGTCAGAGGAACGAGATTCTTCTCGGGCGCGAGGGCCTGGAACAGCGAACCGGAGTTATACGTGAAAACGTCCGTCATCTCGCCGGTCGCGAGACGGGTCTTGATGATGTTGTCTCCGTCACCACCGGCCGGGCGGGTCTCGATGTTGATCGTGATATCGGGGTTTGCCGCGGTGAATGCGTCGGCCAACGCCTGAGACGTGCCGACCTCGTTATCGTTGCTAATCACGAGCCAACTGATTTCGACGGGACCACTCGGCGCGGCGGGGGTACACCCGGCCAGCGCGAGCGCGATGGTGGCGGCAAAAGCTCCACCCGCGATCAGCGCGCGCCGTGTCTTTCGTGCGTGCATCATTTACCTCCATGTAAAGGAAATCCCGGCATCGATGCGGGGATGTGTTGAAACGCTTCAACATGGGCAACATAATCTGATACGGTGAAAAGTGTCAAACGATCTACGGTAACGATAGTGTAACGGACCTGAAGGAATACGTGATGGCCTTGCCCGTTTCAGGCCTCGGTGATCTGACCACCGCGGTCCCCGAACGCGGTCCCGTAGTATCTGTTTCAGACGATGCTTGAATCGATTCAACAATGAGGGAGGGTTGATGCAGACGCACAAAGGGTGCCTCCAGCCCCACATGCGGCCCGACGAGACCGTCCTCACGCTCCCCGAAATCTGCAACCGTCAGGACCAGCTCACAAAGGACGCCAAGTGACCCGCACCTTCGACCAGATCGAATCCCAGCTCGAATCCCAGGCTATTGAGTTGCCCTCGTGGGCTTTCGGCAACTCGGGTACCCGCTTCAAGGTCTTCTCCACGCCGGGTACTCCGCGCACTCCGCGGGAGAAGATCGCGGATGCCGCAAAAGTCAACGAGTTCACCGCGCTCGCTCCCTCGGTCGCCCTGCATATCCCGTGGGACAAGGTGGATGACTACGCCGCTCTCTCCGCCTACGCCCAAGACCTAGGGATACTTCTCGGAACGATCAACTCGAACACATTTCAGGATGAGGCCTACAAGTTGGGGAGCCTCACTCACATCGACCTGACCGTGCGGCAGAAGGCGATCGACCATCACTTCGAGTGCATCGACATCATGAACGCGACCGGCTCGCGCGACCTCAAGATCTGGCTCGCCGACGGAACCAACTATCCCGGACAGGCCGACCTGCGCGGCCGCCAGGACCGACTCGCTGACTCGTTGCAGAAGATCTACGACCGCATCAGCGACCAACAGCGCCTCGTGCTCGAGTACAAGTTTTTCGAGCCCGCGTTTTATCACACTGACGTTCCAGACTGGGGGACCAGCTACGCCCAAGTCAGCGCCCTCGGCGACCGGGCGATGGTCTGCCTCGACACCGGCCACCACGCCCCCGGCACAAACATCGAGTTCATCGTCATGCAGCTGCTGCGCCTAGGCAAGCTCGGCTCGTTCGACTTCAACTCGCGCTTCTACGCCGATGACGATCTGATTGTGGGCGCGGCCGACCCGTTCCAGCTGTTCCGCATCATTCATCAGGTAGTGCGTGGCGGGGGGTATGGCCCCACCTCTACGGTCTCGTTCATGCTCGACCAGTGCCACAACGTCGAGGACAAGATTCCCGGGCAGATCCGGTCAGTGCTCAACGTGCAGGAGATGACGGCGCGCGCGCTCCTCGTCGACCAGGACGCACTCGACATGGCGGAGAACGCGGGCGACGTGCTCGCGGCGAACGGCATTCTCATGGACGCCTTCTACACCGATGTGCGCCCGGCGCTTGCCGCCTGGCGCGAGGGCCGCGGCCTGCCCGGCGACCCGATGGCCGCCTACCTCGCTTCCGGCCACCTCGCGCAGATCGCTGCCGAGCGCTTGGGCGGAGTGCAGGCTGGCTGGGGCGCATGAAACAAGCGGAGCCCGCAGTGCACCCGAGATCACCGAGGCTGGCTCGATCACCGGGGTCGGTCGTTGCGGTCGACCTCGGCGCCACCAGCGGCCGGGTGATGATCGGCCACGTCGACCACAACGAGCTCAGCGTGCGGCCGGTCGCGCGCGTTGCTAACGACCCCGTCGACCAGGCGGATGGCCAGCACTGGAATGTCACGGCGCTGTGCGAGCACGCCATCTCGAGACTCCGGGCGGCGCTGGCAGACGAGCCGGACATCCGCAGCATCGGCATCGACTCGTGGGCGGTCGACTACGGTCTGCTCGCGAACGGGCGGATGCTCGCCGAGCCGTTTCACTGTCGGGATGACCGCGCCGCGGCCGGCGTCGCCGCCCTGCACTCCCGCGTGAGCCCGGAGGAGCTCTATGCCCGCAACGGCATGCAGTTCCTGCCGTTCAACACGCTGTATCAGCTCGCCGCCGATGCCCGCCTTGACGCTGCTGACACTGCGCTGCTGATCCCCGACCTGCTTGCGTTTTGGATGACAGGCCACCGCATCGCCGAGCGCAGCAACGCCTCAACGACGGGTCTGCTTGGCGTGACCACCGGCGAGTGGGACGACGAGCTCGTCGAGCGTCTCGACCTGCCGCGCGGGGTGCTTCCCGAACTCGTGGACCCCGGAGTCACGATCGGTTCGCTGCTGCCTGAGGTCGCTGAGCGGATCGGTGCCGGATGGGGGATGAATGTCATCGCGGTGGGGTCGCATGACACGGCCTCGGCGATCGTGGCCGTTCCCGCGGCATCCGACGACTTCGCTTACATCTCCTGCGGCACGTGGGGCTTAGTAGGGGTCGAGCTTGACACTCCCGTGCTAACGCAGGACAGCCGCGCCGCGAACTTCATCAACGAGGGCGGTGTCGACGGACGGGTGCGATTTCTCCACAACGTCATGGAGCTCTGGCTGCTGAGCGGGTCAGTACGAACGTGGAAGGCAGCCGGAGAGTCGATCGACCTCCCGTCACTCGTCGCCCCGGCGGCGGCCGTGACGAGCCCGGTGCCGATCCTCGACGCCAACGACCCCCGGTTCTTCGCCGCCGGTGACCTACCGACACGGATTGCCGAGTGGCTGGTTGAGCGCAATGTGCCCGCCCCGCGCGATCACATCGAGGCGACCCGCATCATCATCGAGTCACTCGCCGACGCGTTCGCGCGGTCGGTGGTTGGTGCCAGCGGGTTGTCCGGCCGACCCGTGTCGGTGATCCATATCGTGGGTGGCGGATCGCAGAACCAGTTGCTCTGCCAGCTCACGGCTGACCCTAGCGGACTGCCCGTCGTGGCCGGCCCCGTCGAGGCGACTGCCATTGGCGACGTGCTCATTCAGGCTCCGGGCCACGGATTCGCCTCGGGCAGCCTTGAGTCGCTGGGGGTGCTCGTGGCGCGAGCGTTCGTCCCCACCGTTTACCGACCGCAGTCTCTGGCTTGGCACACAAACTCTCCCCGTTCGAACACCGATCAACCCACCTCCGCCCCTGTACTGGAGACACCATGAACACGAACACCATCCGCGTCACGTCTATCCGCGCCGAGCGTCGGGACGATGCACTCGACGTCGCCTCCCCGAACCCGCGCCTCAGCTGGAAGACGGCTTCGATAACTCCAAACTGGCGCCAAGCGTCGGCGGAGATCGCCCTCGGCGACGAGATCGTCACCGTGACGGGTCGCGAGTCGGTCTTTGTTGCCTGGCCGTTCGCCCCACTCGCGCCACGCCAGACCGTCGAGGTGCGAGTCCGCGTCACGGGCGAGGATGGCATGAGCTCCGACTGGAGCGAGCCGCGGCGCATCGTTGCCGGGTTTCTTGCCGATGGCGAGTGGCGCGCCATGATGGTCGGCGCCCACGCTCCCGAGCACGGGGCCCAGCCGGTGTTGCTGCGCACGAACTTCACGGCGAGGTCTGGCATCCGCACCGCCACCCTGTATGCCACGGCGCATGGTGCTTATCAGGTGGAGGTCAACGGCACTGCGGCTGACGACCAAATCCTGAAACCGGGCTGGACGGCCTACCAGTACCATCTCGTGCACGAGACGACGGATGTCACAGCGCTAGTGACCCCCGGGGCCAACGCCCTCGGCGTCAACCTCGCCGGAGCATGGTTCACCGAAAACTACGGGTTCGGGGGGAAGACACGGCGGGTCTACGGGGACAACCCCGCCGCCGCCGTTCAGCTTGTACTCGACTACGAGGATGGATCGTCGGAGACCATCGTCACAGACGCCTCATGGCGCAGCACCGTCTCGGGCCCGATCACAGCCAGCGGCATCTACGCGGGTGAGCACTACGATGCCACTCGCGAACGGCCCGGCTGGTCGAGGGCCGACTTCGACGACGCCGACTGGATGCCGGTTCGTGTCGACGGACAGTTCATCGTTCCAGAGGCGCGAATCTCGCCCGCCGTGCGCGCGATCGAGGAACTCGCGGTACGCGAGGTGATCACGTCACCGAGCGGGAAGACGATCCTCGACTTCGGTCAGAACCTTGTCGGACGCCTGCGTCTCACGGTCCGCGGTGAGCGCGGCACCGTGGTGCGCCTTTCTCACGCTGAAGTTCTCGAGCACGGCGAGCTGGGCATCCGTCCGCTGCGGGCCGCAGGCGCAGTGGACACCTACACCCTTGCGGGCTCGGGCGAGGAGGTCTGGGAGCCACAGTTCACCTTCCACGGATTCCGCTACGCACAGGTCGAGAACTGGCCAGGCGCCTTCGATCCGAAGCACGTGACGGCCGTCGTGATTCATAGCGACATGGAACGCACGGGCTGGTTCGAGAGCTCCCACGAACTCGTCAACCAACTGCACGAGAACGTCGTCTGGTCAATGCGCGGCAACTTTCTCTCGCTGCCGACCGACTGCCCGCAGCGTGATGAGCGTCTCGGGTGGACAGGCGACATTCAGGTGTTCGCCCCCACTGCGAGTTTCCTCTACGACGCGGACGGGTTTCTCGCCGGCTGGCTCAAGGACCTTGCGCACGAGCAGACCGCCTCGGGCGGGATTGTGCCGTTCGTCGTTCCCAATGTGTTCGGCGGTTCTCGCGGACCCGCGGCAGCGTGGAGCGACGCTGCGACGATCGTGCCGCTGGTTCTGTTCGAACGCTTTGGCGATATGGAAGTGTTGCACCGTCAGTACCCAAGCATGGTCGCATGGGTCGATGCCGTCGTCGACATCGCGGGCGATCGCTCCCTGTGGGAGGACCGATACCAGTTCGGTGATTGGCTCGACCCGGATGCCCCAGCCGACTTGCCCGCGGAAGCCAAGACCGATCCCGACATCGTCGCATCCGCCTACCTTTTCCGCTCGACAGACCTCACCGCGCGGGCGGCCGAACTGCTTGGGAAGGCGGCTGATGCCACCCGATACCGTCGCCTCGCCGACACGGTTCGCGAGGCCTTTCTGCGCGAGTACGTCTCCGACTCGGGCCGGATGCTCTCTGACGCGCAGACCGCGTACGGTCTGGCGATCACATTCGGTCTCGCTCGCGACGAGGCGCAACGGCAGGCGATGGGTGACCGGCTCGCGTATCTCGTGCGCTCGGCCGGATACCGGATCGGCACCGGGTTCGTAGGCACCCCTCTCATCACCGACGCTCTGACGGTCACCGGACACCTCGACACCGCCACTCGGCTGCTCACCCAAACGGAGAACCCGTCCTGGCTCTATCCCGTCACGATGGGCGCAACTACCGTGTGGGAACGCTGGGACTCGATGCTCGAGGACGGTTCAATCAACCCGGGGCAGATGACGTCATTCAACCATTACGCGTTTGGAGCGGTGGCCGACTGGTTGCACCGCTCCGTCGCCGGGCTCGCCCCGGCGGATGCCGGCTATCGCGTTGTACGGATCGCCCCGCGGCCGCTGCCGGGGTTCGACCACGCGAGCGCACGCCACGAAACCCCCTACGGTCTCGCGAGCGTCGGCTGGCGCCGGGAGGGCGACCACGTCACGGTCGAGGTGAGCATCCCGGCGAATGCGACCGCGGAGGTCCTGCTCCCAGGCACCACCACGGTGCTCACGGTCGGGTCGGGTGACCATCGGTGGACTGTCGACCTCCCCGTGGTTCCGGTCGTGCGCGCCGCGGTCGGGCTGGAGACTCCGCTCGCCGAAATCATCGACGACCCGGAAGCCTACAAAACGATCTCCGGAATAATCGCCGCTCACAGCGAGAAGGCCGCTGTCAGATTCCGCCGCAACACGAAGTGGACACCGGGCCGCGGCCTCGTCGAGGCAACGTTCGAGCTGCCCGCCGCGGTCGTCGGGCAGCTCATGGGCGCTCTCGCCGAGCTCAGCGCGAAGCGCGTGTGAGAGCGGCTGGCCCCAAGCGTGAAACACCACGACGAGGCTGTCAAACGGTACATAGCCCGGGTTAAGGACGACCCCGACGTGGTCGCAGTTGTGGTGTCTGGCTCTCTCGCTCGGGGAACCGAGCGGGCCGACTCCGACATCGACCTCTATCTCGTCGTCACTGAGGAGGCCTGGGAGCGGGCGGTCGCCGCCAACCGGATCATGGTCGTAGAGACGGAGGGGGCTGAGTACGAGCACGGCTACTTCGACATCAAGCTGGCCACGCTGCGCTACTTGGATGAGGCCGCGGAGCGTGGTGATGACCCCGTGCGCGATTCTTTCGCCTCCGGACGCGTCGCCTGGAGCTCGGTGCCAGACCTCGCCGAGCGCATCTACCGCATCGGGGTTCGTGACGCCCACAGCTGGCAGTCGCTGGAGGATTCGTTCCTCGCTCAGGCACGTCTCCACGGCGGGTACTTCCTCCACGAGGCGGAACGCGGCGCGGACGTCCTGCTGCTGCATCACGCCGCGGTGCATCTCGCGACGTCGGCCTGCCGCGCGCTGCTAGCGCGCCACCGAGTGCTGTTCTCCGGCCCCAAGTACCTCGCTGAGCTGGTCGCTGGGCTCACGGCTGCGCCTGTTCACTGGGGTGATCTGCTTACCGACCTGCTTGAGCACCCGTCCGCCGACAGTGGCGATCGACTGATCGTCGCCCTCGAGGCATTCCTCGGCTCCTCGAGGACATTCGAGGATTCCCTGTCCACCTTCGTGACCGACAACGAGTTGGCGTGGCGCACGCGCGACCAGCCGCCCGAGTACCGCTGACCCGGTTATCGCGACGCATAGTGGGCCGCCTCTGGGCCGGCAACTCCGACATGTGCTGCGAAGATCTTGCCGGAGTTCGGGTCGGCTTTCACCTCGAGTGGGCCGTATCCTTCTCGCGAAGTGGTGATGAACAGGGTTGCCCGGTCGGGGCCGCCGAAGGTGCAACTCGAGACCTGAACGGCGTCAACATTCACTCGCGCAATCAGTTCTCCCGTCGGTGCATATCGGTGAACCGCACTGCCGCCCCAGAGCGCCACCCAGATGCATCCTTCGTCATCAATCGTCATCCCATCCGGAAAGCCGTGTTCTTCTGGGATCGAGGCGACGGTGCGTTCGTAGACGAGGGTGTCGGTGTCGTCGATCCGATAGGACCGCACTTGCCGGGTGGGCGTGTCGATGAAGTACACGCTGTCGCCGGTGGCCGGCCATGCAAGTCCGTTCGAGATACTCAGATCAGTCAGTCGAGTTGTCACTCCCCGTGAACTCAACTGATAAAGACTGCCAGCTCCCGGAGTCTTCGCCCAGGCCATGCTTCCTGCCCAGAATGTTCCGTTCGGGTCGCACTTTCCATCGTTCATTCGCATCAGCGAGCTATTCGAGAACACGTCGGCGATGGTCTCTACGGTGCCATTCTCTTCCAAGGATCTGAACCCGGTGCCGGACGCGAGTATCCAGCCTCCGCCCTTTCCGTCGCGCGGGACCACTGCGCCTACCGGAGCACCGACGTCGTAGGTTCGCGTTATCGTGAGTCGAAAGACGCTTGGATCAAACGTCGCCTGATGTACCAGCCCCACGAACTGATCCACCCACATCAGGGACTGCATGCGCATGTCCCAGACGGGCCCCTCCGCGTGTTCGGCTGCTACGTCGTGCACAATGTTCGCCACGAATTCGTTCACGATCAATCCCTTCCAACATTCACCGTGCCACGTCCGGAAGCCAGGAATCTCCGAACCGCGAATACAGCCCGTACATCTTCGGCAGCCGTGAGGCCGTGCGCACCGCGCGGTGCAAAAGTACATCCTCACTGCCCATTTTTCGATAGAAGTGCCCTAAAATCCATTGAGGAGTTCAATTGATGCACTATGCGTTGCGTCTGATGCAACAGGGGGAAGGCGGCAGTGATGACGAGGATTCTTACGTGCAATCAGAAGTAGACGTCGTATGCCTTGGCGAGACGATGGCCCAAGTGCTCCCGTCGAACGCACAGTCGCTGGAAATCAGCCAGAACTTCTCGATCCGCCCCGCGGGAGCAGAATCAAATGTCGCTCATGGGTTGGCCCAACTTGGTACCTCGGTTGCTTGGGTGAGCCGCCTAGGGGATGACGCTCTCGGTCGCAGGATACTTGCTGAGCTGGAGGGCAGTCACATCAACACGGCGAGCGTCACGCTGGACGCCCAGGCACGAACTGGGCTCTTTCTCAAAGACCCTAACCCTGTCGATTCGACGGTGGTCTACTACCGAGATGGATCGGCCGCTTCACGAATGAGTGCCACCGATGTTGCACGGGCGTTTTCCTTCAAGCCGAGAATTATGCACCTGACCGGAATCACTCCTGCCCTGTCAAAAAGCTGTCATGATGCTGTCGAGTTCGCATTGAACAACTCGGAAGAGCATGGTGTTGCCATTTCGTTCGACGTGAACTACCGATCCGCACTGTGGCTGGATGCGCAGAACGCCGCTGAAACGCTCCGCAATCTCGCCTCGCGAGCCGACGTCGTGTTTGTCGGCCTAGATGAAGCCGAAACGCTGTGGGGAACTCCGAATGCAGATGACGTGCGCTCTATTCTTGGCGGCGTCGCGACACTTGTCGTCAAGGATGGTTCCAGGGAGGCTGTCGAGTACTCTGGCTCGACCGTCACACGGGTCCCGGCATTGCCAGTGAATGTGATCGAACCGATTGGAGCGGGAGATGCGTTCGCTGCAGGCTGGCTACACGGGCTTCTCAGCGGACTGTCCCCGGAGATTCGGCTCAGATTGGGACACCTGATGGCGGCCCAAGCGTTGATGTCAATCACCGACCATTTCCGACTTTCGACCGATCCCAGCGATCTTGTGGCCCGCGCTCACGAGAACTGGCCCGACCCTGCCATGCGTTTCGAACAGCAGTAGTCCGGATGTCTCAATCCGTTGATCGAGCGATGACGATTCTCATCACGTGTGCCGAGGGGCCCCAAAGGCTCAGCGGGCTTGCTCAGCAGCTTGATGTTCATCGATCCACCGTGTTGCGTTTGCTTCAGACCATGGAGGCACGTCACTTCGTTCGCCGGCAAGATGACGGCACATGGACGATCGGGCTCGGGCTGACAAGCGCGGCACTGTCAGCGCTGGATCGAATAGAAACTCGTGCGGTCGCCAACCCGTGGTTACGCAGACTCGCTCGCGATCTCGGTCACACCATCCATCTGGCTGAACTTTTTGGCTCTGATGTGCTCTATGTCGACAAGGTCGAGGGCCGCGGTGCCGTTCGAATGAACTCCAGGGTGGCGGCTCCGGTTCAGATTCATACCGCGGCCGTTGCGAAAGCGATTCTTGCGTTTTCGACACCGGACGTTGTTGACTCTGTGCTCGCAGATCTGACGTATCAGCGTTTCACGAGCACCACGCTGACTACCCAAGCCTCGTTCCGCAGGGAGCTCGACGCGGTTCGGGCGCAAGGATGGGCGGTCGACGATGGCGAGTTTGAGGACTACATCAGTTGTATTGCGGTGCCAATTCGAGATCACACCGGGTCGGTCCGGGCCGGGATCTCCATCACTGCGCTCCGAGCCATAGAGCCACTCGAACAGCTCAAACTCAACATTCCCCGACTGACCGAGACGGCGCGAGAGATCTCAAGCGAACTCGGCTGGGATGCAAAGAAAGGCTTGACCGATGACGAAGAACTCCAACTACTCTGAGCGATACTTTGGTGACCACCTTCTCGGATCGCCAGTGATGGTGATTCTGCGAGGGTTCTTGCCCGCCGAAACTGTTCGATTATGCGAGCGCGCAAGTGAACTAGACCTGAGCCTGATCGAAGTCCCGGTGCAGTCTGAAGCAACGTTCGAGTCACTTCAAGCAGCCATTGCGTGGGGCGCAGCAACGGGTCATGAGGTCGGCGCGGGAACGATTACGTCGGTTGCGCTACTTCGTCAGGTGCGCGACGCGGGGGCGGCGTTCACTGTTTCTCCGGGTTCAGATTTAGCCGTAATGGCCGAAAGTGACGCACTGGTTCTCCCCCACCTGCCAGGAGTTGGCACGGCAACAGAGGTTCATAACGCGCTTGTTGCTGGGTTTCGCTGGCAAAAGGCGTTCCCCGCAGGGGCACTCGGCCCAAGCTGGATCTCCGCGATGAGCGGCCCCTTCCCAGAGGTGGAGTTCGTTGCAACCGGGGGAATCACCGCCGTGAATGCCGGAGCCTTCCTTGATGCTGGGGCGGGCGCGGTGTCGCTGGGGAGCGCTTTTGCAACAAGCGATGAAGCGGGCGTTCGAGCGCTCAGCAATCGTTGAGGGCGCTCGGAACCGAGCTTCACCACTCGGCGTGTGCGCCATCCGGTTGATTGCTGACGGGGGTGCGCCAGTTCAGTCGTGAGGAGGCTGTGAACGCCGACTGAAAACCGGACCAGGAACGCCAACTGAAAATAGGGCTACCGACCATTGCGGTAGGTGATCAAATTGGATCAGGGGTGAAGATTCGCCACTTGTTCTTGACAGGTGAGCATACGAAGCGGGAGGTTGCGCAACTGGCTGGTGTCGCGCGGGGCACGGTCGATCGGGCGTTGCCCTGGGACCGGCAGGCTGCGTATCATCGGGCCGCTTCGGGGTCCGGCTTTGACACGTCCGCGGTCGAAGCGCGCAAGTTGCTGCCGGCGACGCCGACGATCCCGCCGCGGCGATCGCTGAGCGGGTCGGTTGGTCGGGGTCGCCGTCGTTGTACCGGGCGAAGACCGCAGAGTTCCGATGGTGCCGATGGTGCCGATGGCGCCGAGCAGATGTATGAGTTGATGGAGCTAGGTGCTCGTCGAACCCGCAATTGCACGACTCGCTGCGGCGGAACTCACCAGCGAGAGCATCTCGGAACTCGAAAAGTGCTGTGACGAAATACTGTCGGCAGCGTCCGCGGGAGACGTAGACACCTTTATTGCTGAAGATGCACGGTTTCGAGGAGTTATCCGTGGATCCGCCACACGCGGCGTCCTCAGGCAATTGATGAAGACAATCGATGCGACTTTGACCGCCCGGTACTCGAGCGCTCATCGAGTCTGTTCCGACGAAGCCACACGGCCAGTCGAACGCCACCATTAAATTACACAGGCATACCGACAGGAGGACGGCGACCAAGCGGCGAATCTCAAGCTTCAGCTCGTGCGCGAGGTCCTACTGAGCTCAAGCACCGAGGAGAGAACCACCGCGCGATATGAAGCGCCCGAACCACGACGCCCTTCCTCCGCTGAAAACTTGCCGTTGAAACCGGGTCATCCTGAGAATGCGGAAGAGAATCCCCGGCGGAGCCGTCGTCATATCGACGGGTACTCCCCGCAGGAGTGGCTCGCGCTT
>Ga0163150_10001466_pt1 | contig 39687 bp, 74 predicted proteins | sample OliLakLV19P2IB_FD_148628 | JGI IMG/M metagenome (GOLD analysis project Ga0163150, IMG submission 148628) | Freshwater microbial mat bacterial communities from Lake Vanda, McMurdo Dry Valleys, Antarctica - Oligotrophic Lake LV.19.P2.IB | ecosystem: Environmental > Aquatic > Freshwater > Lake >... | reverse complement strand
CGCCGAGACCATCGGCTGTACGCTGGATCAGGCGGCGCAGGCGGGGATCTGCTTGCGGGTGATCGGCACCTCCGCCGTCTGATGGCAGACAGCCGATACGACAAGATGCGCCACGCGCTCGGTGTGTGGCGCTTCGGTGAGAAATGGAAAAAACCATACCGCAACCATTTTGTTGCGGGCGGCGATGACTTTTCTGTGTGGGAAGGTCTTGTCGCAGACGGGTTTGCGAAGCGTATGCCCGAAGGCGGGGACAGGTACCATCTCTACGTCGTCACTGAGGAGGGCAGGCAGGCAGCGCTCGCCGGCATCGTCTTCGGCCGCCGCACGTGGGGCCGCGGCGTACCGCTCAACCCGTGAGAGGGAGGGAGGGAACATGACCAGCGAAAAAGATACTTGGACGTCCGAGACGGCCGCCTCGCTCAGAAACACGATCGCCATGTACGGAGGGGGCGCGGTGACCCTGTGGCTGGGTTCGATTCGCTTCGGCACGACGAAAGAGAACTCGGACTACCAGAACGCCGACAACATGGTGCAATGGTTCCAGACCGGCACCGTGGCGTGCAACGATCCCGGCTCCAGCATGGACCGCGTGCTCGAAGCGCTCGAAGGGGCAGGGGTGATCGTCCGTGGCAATCCCAGCGCTGGAATCAGCACACGGGCCTTCGCAGGGCTGAGCGGGAAACGAAAGCTCGGGCGCTACTTGCACGAATTCTGCTGGGGACGAGGGCCGAACTACCGGCGGGCTGTCGAGGAGGTTCTCCGATGACGTACGATGTGTTCGCGGTCGTGGAGATTCAGGCGGACGCCTATGTGGCCATCATCGACCATGAAGGGCCGTTTGTGATCAGAGGGACACGCTGCCAGATCGCCAACGCCCGCCCGATCCACAGCGACCGCGGCCCCCGTTGGCGAGAGGGGCTGCTCGCCGGTCGCATCAGCGAGATACGCTGGACCGTCGCTGTTTTCGATGGGCGAATCTCGGACTTCTGCCTCGGGCGTGACACGGCGGCTGTCACTGCACTCGGCGCCACCGTGTGGATTGCTTGACGCTATGAAGACGACACGCGGCTGGGTGGTGCGGCTTTGGTCAGCGAAAGGCGAGCCCGTGGACACGCGCGGGCCGTACCCGCGCAAGGACTCTGCCCAGGCCGCGGGGAATGAGCTGGTAGGGCAGAAGATCGGCCGTCTCAAGGTGAAGCGCTTTGACACCGTTCACCGCAAGACTGTGCCGTTTTCAGCCCTGCGCAATCTCTCTGCCATGGACTCGTATGGCGGCGCGTTCGAGGTCGGCGGTATCCGTCAGAACTGGGTCGGCTTCGGGCTCGTGGCTAGCGGCCCCGCGCACGGCGATGAGATCGTCGTCGTGGCTGGGTGAGCGGCAGCCAGGCACCTCGGACGGACCGCCACATAACGCGCCCCTAAAAAAAAACTTGACGCACGCGACGCGCGTATGCTAGTCTGACGATATGACCAACGCCGAACACGCCGCCGCTGTCGAAAACGCTGTGTCCTCATTTCTGATCCCGGTGCAGAACCGGGGCGTTTTGGAGGCAAAGCTGACCAAGCTGCAAAAGCGCGCTCAGAAGCTCGAACTACTGAAAATCTCATGGACGTGGGGCGAGGAGGTGACGATCGACAGGACGCTCGACGACGGCCGCCGCGTCGGTACGCTGTGGGTGAATATTTCTGTTTCGACCGAGCGTCCTTGCTTCGCCGGCTGGGAATTTCTGGGCGTCCTGAACCACACGGACGTCCCCGGTCAGATCTTGCGCAAGATGATTCCCGGCATCCCGGCCCCTGTCGAGGCCGTGAACGCCGTTGCTGGTCAGTGCGACCACTGCCAGAAGGCGCGGGCCCGCCTCGAAACTTTTGTAGTCCGGCATGAGGAGGACGGACGGGTCAAGATCGTGGGTCGGAACTGTCTCGCCGATTTCCTCGGGCACGCCTCGCCTGCACAGCTCGCCGGCTCCCTGTCCTACGTCCTGGACGTGTTCGGCGCGTGCGAGGACGCGGGGGAAGGCGGGGGCGGGGGCGGCAAGTGGGTGTTCGCTGAGAAGACCTTGCACCTCCTCGCGCTGTCGTGTCTCCTCTGTCGTCTCGACGGAGGATTCAAGCCACGCGCGTTCGAGGAGCGCGCCACCGCGACCGTGCTCGGCCAGCTGGTGTGGCCGTCGAAGCGCCCCGAAGAACAGCGCGCCTCGGAGGAATTCCACCGGCAGCTCACGCTCGCCGATTGCGAGCGTGCGTGGGCCGCTCTCTCCTGGCTCGCCGACGTGCGAGACGGCAACGATTTCATCCACAACATTCGCATCATCGCGGGTGCAGGCAGCACGACCGCCAAGAATCTCGGTCTTCTCTGCGCGATCGTCCCGGCGTTTGACAGGGAAGCCGGTCGTCGCGTCGTCAAGCCTGCCATCGAGTCTGCGCACGTGGGCGAGGTAGGTGCTCGCGCGGATTTCGGGCGCGGGGTCGTCGAGAGGTGCTTTTCGTTCGACAATCAATGGGGTGGCGGGACGCTCGTGATCATCCGGCTGACCTCTGGGGCGGTCCTCAAATGGGCTGCCAGCCGTACCGATCAGTGGGTCGTCCCTGGTGTGACGGTTGAGGTTGCGGGGACCGTGAAGCGTCACGCAGAGTACAAGGGCACGCCTCAGACGGAGATCTCACGGGCGAAGCTCCAGCAGGTGGTGGCGGCGTGAGGTGCGTGCATTGCGGCGCCACGACGGCCCCGATGCACCTAGCGGTGCCGTGGGTACTGCGCTTCGCGCGAAAGCCGCACGGTCTGGTGTTGCGCTGCATTGCCGAAGGGCAGTGCGAGCGACGCGAAATGCGCAAACGCGGGCGGCGGCTCGCACCGACCCCGAAAGAGGGAACATGAAGATTGATCAGAACGTCATGGCCGTTCTTTCGGCCGTCCAGTGCGACGGGCATCGCGCCGTCATCGTGCAGCAGCTTGATCGCAAGCTCTACACGCAGGTGAACGAGGTGTTGGTCGCGCTCGGGCCTGGCAACGGAACCTGTTCCGCACAAATTTCAGATCACGCCGCACGGGATGCAAGTGTATGAATCATTCGACGGCTGGGTACCGCCCAGAGGTTGGGAGCCGTGAGCACTGTGAGCCCGTGCTGCGAAGTCGAGCTGGCTCATTCCACCTGCGCGGCGTCGACAGCGATCGACGACGAGACGCTCACTTTCGGTGGCGGTGTGCTCGACGACAACGGTTTCTGGGAGTTCCCATGTCCCGAATGTGCCGCACAGTACAAGATCAAAAACCCGACCGCTCTTGTGTGGCCAAGGAGCAAGTGATGGGCAAGAAGCAACACAAGACGCCGCGCAGACCGACACCAGGACGCGCTGTTTACATCCCACGTCTGCGCAGCAATCCCGAGGTGTCGAAGCTGGTTGCGCTGCTAGGGGCGATCGTCGGCCTCCCTCCGGGCCGAGCGACCGAACCGGCTCAACTTCAGATGTTTCGACGGCTGGCCACAGGCACGGCCAGACAGCAGCGGCAGTGCCAGCGCGGTTTTTCTGACGAGGTATTGACCGATGATACACCCGCCTCCAACTCCACGTGACCGAGAAAGATCAAGCCATGACTGACACCGTTCGAGCCCCGTTCTTCCACACCCGAGACCTCGCCCGGTACGCAAAGCTGATGCAGCGGCACGCCGCAGCGTTGAAGGCGCACAAGAAAACCCCAATTCTCAGCCGGGTACAACCGCTGCTCGCTCTAGGGCGACTCCTGGTCGGTACTACCACGGGGGACGATGCAGCCAAGCACTTCGCAGTCTACTCGACCACGCCAACCAGCGTAGTGGTGTGGTTCCGCACGCTGAAGGCCGCGAAAGCGTACGCCTCGGAACGCGCGCTTGCTACGCCCTTCACGGGTCAGGGTCTGCGGGTGTGCTGGCAGCAGCGCGGACGCCAGCGGACCTTCCCCCTCTGGGTTGCAGGTACGCTGCTACGGATGGAGGTACTCGGGGAAACGCATGCCTGGATTGAGCGCCGAGAGTCTATCGTCGCAGGGGATGACGGCCGCACACACACGCTGTGGTCGGACGAGCTGGAGGTCATGCCCGCCGGGTCCGCATGCGCCGGCATGCAGCAGCTGCGAACCCGCAACGCCGCATCCCAGGCCGAGCACGCTGCCTGTCTCATCCTCTCCGACCTGCGGGGGCGGTTCACGCAGTTCCCGCAGAACATCGAAGAGGACATGATCACGCAATTGAGTAAAGAGCAGCTCATGCTCGCGCCGACCAAAGCGAAGCGTAAGCCTGCCCCTCGCTCGAAGGCACGTCAAAAAACTACTTGACGCACAGGGCGGAAGAGAGTACGCTCTAGGTATGGACACGAAACGACCGAATCAGCGAAGGAACCGGACCCTTCAGGCGACGCCGACGCTGGCTAGCCTGCTCTGCGAACTGCGAATTCAGCGTCCGGACTTGGCGCTGCGTTGGGGCAGATCTGCGGTCCTGGTGACGCTCACCGAGCCGCTGTACGTGATGGACCCGGCGACGGGCCAAGAGTTCGTCGCAGGCGAGTGGGGCGACAAGCTGCTCGCGCTGTCGGCCCACGTCTACTCACCCTTTCTTGGAGAGCCGGTGTTCGCTGGGTACGTACGTGAGGCGCGCGTCGGGAGCGCTCGCCCTCGGTCGACGCAGCGCAGCAAGACACCTCGTGGACGCGCCGCGCTGCGGGGAAACCCGTGAAAAAGAAGAAAGAGAAGAAGGAGAAAAAGGAGAAGCCAAAAACTGCCAGATTCGTCGATCGGCGCATCGGCACCTTCGTCTTCGACGGCTTCAACGCCGCCGAGCTGAAGCGGCACAAAGAGCTTGTGTCGACACACAGGGCCATCGGCGCCCTCGAACTGAAATACAAAAAACTCTTGGTCAAGTGCGACCACCAGCTCTTCTACGACGACCACGCCCCGCCGTGGACGTTTCGTTATTGTGCAATTTGCGACATCCCGCTGGAAGCGATCTAGCGCAATGGAGCACGCGGCTTCGACGCTGGTCCCCGCAGTCGGACCATGGATACCCATTGAGGTCGTCATGATCGTGAACGATTTCGTCAAGTGCTACAAGTGTGGCGCGATGAGTGAAGAAGAGAGTCTGATGTATGTGTTCCTCGCGAAGCGCGTACCCAGTCCCGTGCAGTGTGTGGACAGAGGTCGATGTGAGCGCCGCCAGTGGCGCCGGGTCCGACCAAGAGCGATGAGCAAGCAGCTGCGTGCTCGGATCGATGCTGAACGACAGAAGCGCGGCCTCTGACCACCCGAACGAGAAAGACCTCAATGTCGATGCAAGGTCCACCACAAACTAAACCTGAGTCGTTCTACATCGCCACGCGTGGTTCACCTGCCTACATCCCGCGAGTACGGGCGCTGGCAGCGGCGCTCGTCGCGAACGGGCTTCGTTGGACACACGACTGGACTCTGGACATCGAAGCGGCGAGAGCGGCAGGGATCTCAGACGCCGACCTGAGCCCTGGGCAACGACTTGCCATCGCAAGAACGGATGCGGCCGGGGTACTTGACGCCGATGTGCTGATCTACTTGTCGCCGGACAAGGAACACCGAAGCGAAGGCGCAGCCTGGGAGATGGGTTTCTTCCAAGGTCGCATACTGGGAGGACGTCGAGGTCTACCTCTCGTCGTGGGTACACCTCAGTGCCTCTTCATGGAGCTTGCAGTGCAGGTGGCATCAGATGCAGAAGTGATCGAACTGCTCTGCGGACCCCCACAAACATAGGCCGGCAGCCTATAACCTACATTATCGGGGGTCCAATGAAACCCCCCAACCGATGTCAAACGAGTACCGAGGGAACATGCCGATCGACCGCGCTCGTGTTCGTGATCAGCTCATCTCCGACATGACGCGCCTGCTCGTGCAAGGCGTCTGGGTCGAAGACTTCATCGACGCCTTACTTGTCGCGGTGCGTCAACGGGCGCGGAAAGCGCAGGACAAGCCGGTGTCCCGCCAACGCGCGGAGCTGACGCTCTTCTACGCCGACGCGGGCAACATTCTTTCCGATGCGACGCGCGAACTAGGAGCCGCCGGAGTGTCCGCGAAAAAAAACAGCAACCGATGAACATCTACCTGGACGACTGCCGACCGGCTCCGGACGGGTATCAGCTCGTGAAGTCCGCGGCTGAGTGCATCGCCGCGCTGAAGACGGGCCGGGTGGTTCGTCTGTCGCTTGACCACGACCTTGGTGATGCGTGCGGTATTTGCTGGGCCTTGCTCGACGGGAGGAGCCAGTGCGTCTCCCGCACTTGTTTCGACAACTGTACGTGCGGCTGCCACCAGACGGGTTACGACGTGTGCCTGTGGATGGCCGAGTACGGGATGTGGTCGGAGCAACTTCCGGCAGTACACAGCGCCAACCCGGAAGGCTCGCGGAGGATGCGCGGTGTGATCGATAGGTACTGGCCGGGCCGCCCCTTTTTGGCGATCGGCGGGTGGATCGGAAACGCGCCACACTCCGAGGGGGCGGTTTGGGATAACTACGTCAACGGACGTTGGTTCAAAAATAATACTTGACGCACGGTGCGGGTCGTGACAGAAGCTACCGATGCCGCAACGAAACGCGAGCGCGCTGCGCGAAATGCGCCGAATGGTTGTGCGGCTCGCGCCGGAAGCTCGGGTCGTCTTCCCCGCCGCCGATGCAGACGTAAGCGACTGGGATAGGGTGCGGTACACTTGGTCCGGCAGGGTTCTCAAGCCGTCTGGAACCCTCATCGAGCATTGGGCGCATGACATAGCGCACGTGCTCGTAGCGCCCCCGGAACGTCGTTGTATCCCCGAATGCGGACTCGGGCCTGACCCATACCGCGGAAGCGCGGCGAAGAACATCGTGGGCTGGGTTGTAGCTACGCATGAAGAACACATCACGTGCGTGATGCAGACAGTTCTGGCTCTCCTGCTGAAGCTCGACGTCGAAATCGTCATCCGCGAGGTCGAAATAGGTCACCCGACCCTGGCCGGTTTCGAGTCGGTCCGGAAGTACGCTCCGGATGCGTTGACGGAACTGCAATGGGCGCGAGCCCGGAAATGTGTCCAAGACTCCGAGGGGGCTGAATGAGTGACGACCTGAAAGACGCGCTACGGGAGCGTGACGAGGCGCGTGCGATCGTGAATCGTCTCGCGGCGCGCATGCGGATCGATCCTGCGGACCAGCGACAGATTGATACCTGGCCCACCGCCATTCGGAGGGTCAAGGGTCTAGTCGCTGTCCGAGCGAATCTCGGGAATAAGTGGCATTGGGCAACATCGTTGGAGCCGTCTTCCGCTCGGACGGAGTGCGGCGGCGTCTGGAGTTGGAACCGCTCTGTGCGGCCTTTCCCGGCGGACCCGATCGATCTGGAGGCCGGTGACCAGCTGTGCGGGGAGTGTTCCTCGGTTCGATCGTGGGACGATTACGTCATCCCCTCCATCCCCAAGAAATAATACTTGACGCACAGTGCGGCTCGTGGTAGAAGCTACCGATGCACATGCTCGATGAGCGAAGAGATAGCAAGAACCTGCGCGACTATCTGCAAAGTGCGTTTGGTGCCATTAGTGAAGAAGACTTCCAGCGTCTCTTCCACCGGGCGGAGTATGGGGGGAGTGTCGCGAAGATACTCTGCGACTACGCCGAAAAAGGCCGTCCCATCGACGCGAAAGCGTTGGACTATGCGATTATCTATGCTCACGCGTTACTGCCGGCGCTCGCCTCGCTCAAAGGGGCTATCCGACACATCTGGACTCTTTTGAACGAGCGTGACACTGCGTTGAAATCTGTTTGGCTGGCAGATCAGCTGGTCCGAAAAATGCGCCTCTCGAAGACTCGCTCGGACGAAGAAAGGGCTTACGTCGAATCGAGAGGCGGTGAAAAAGCCTTCGAAGCCCGTTTTATGTGGTCTGCGGATCTCGAATGGGCTGGATCAATTTGCGGGATCGTAGCGCGTGTCGATCAGTCCACCCCCAAAGTCTACTCGGTAGGAGATCACAAACCATGTTTCCTCTGCAACTCGACCGCCGAAAAGCCGTGTATCGCAAGCGTGCGACTGTGGTGAGCCGTCGTCTCATACGTGCAGCGTGGGCGCGAGACAACGCGTCAGGTGAAGCCGCGGTCACTCGCCTCCGCATCGCCCTCGACGCGATGACCAAAGAGCGCGCCGGGGGCGATGCGGAGGCGTCACCGAGTGCGCCGCGGTCGGACGACTGGCGCGCGCGGCAGGCGAGCGTCGAGTACGCCAGAGCCGTCGAGATGGTCGCGTTTTGGCAGCGCTACGTCGAGCGGGACGACGCCGCCGGACGTGAAAAATCCGCCGTCAACGAGTACCGCCGCATGGTGGCGCAGGCGGACCTCGACGTGATGACCAAAGAGCGCGACGAGGCGTATGAAGCCATCCGCGCCGGGAACGTCGGTGTAGAAAGAACGGAGCGCGACATGTACCTGCGAATACAAGCTGCCGAGGCGGAGCGCGGCGAATGGCGTGATCGCGCTCTAGCTGCGGAAGCGAAGAACTCCGTCAACAGAAGGACCGAAGAGCGTGACGCGATGACCAAAGAGCGCGACGACTGGCGCACGCGTGCCGAGGTGGCGGAGACACCAGGCAAGTACGACGAGTCCGACAGCATCGCCACTGGCGCGGTCAGCGTCGCCGAGGCGCGCGCCATCCTTCAGCGTTTCGTTGACGGGCACTTCGGAAATTCCGGGGAGCGCCCGCGCACTTCCATCCCAGCGGACCTGACTCGCGACGACGACATTCGACTCGGTGCGTTCATCACGCAGTCGGCAGCGATGCGCGAAGCCGTCGCCGAACTCGACGCAATGACCAAAGAGCCGCCCGCGACGCACGATGAGTTTGCACGCGTCGCGCGTGCCATGAGCGTCGCGCTCGACGACGTGATGCCGTGGCTCGTACCGCCATCGCGTGGCAAGGCGGTGCAAGCCGATGCCGAGCAGGAGCAGCACGTGCGCGACGAGTGGCGTGAGCGCGACGAGTGGCGCAGGCACGTTGAGGCGGCGACGTATGATGCGCAGCGCACACACAAAACAAAAGCGCGGTGCGCTGACCCCGAGTACCGCCGCATGAGCGACGAGCGCGACGCGATGATGGCAGAGCGCGACGCGGCGACGCGCGAGAGAGACGATGCCGCTGTACGAGAGAGATCCACCCTCACCGAGTGGTACCGGATGAGGGCAGAGCGCGACGCGACGAGGGTAGAGCGTGACTCGATGACGGCAGAGCGCGACGCGCGCGACGTGATGACGGCAGAGTGGGGCGCGGCCGGACTCGCCGAGATGACGGCGGATCGTGACGAGTGGCGCACGCGAGCCGAGAAGGCAGAGGCGGAGCACGACGCGCTGGCTGCGCGCACCACGGCCGCAACCGCGGTGCTGACGGCAGCGGTGGCTGCGCGCATCAAGGCCGCAACCGCGGCGCTGGCAGCGGCGCTGGGGACGCCGTGAAAATGAACAAAAGAGAAGTTACTGAAACCGTTCTGTTGGGTCTCGATCGACTGGCTGAGCGGGTGCTAGACGGCGGGGCTCTGCGCGATGAAGAACTCACCGAACTCTGCACGCGCGCCGGCCCGGAGCACGTGCAGTTTATGGACGCCTATTTCGAAGCCAGATTGAAATCCGCACCTCTTGAATGGGTGGGGTCAATTTGCGGGATCATATCGGATGTCGACCGCTCCACCCCCGGAGTCTACTCAGTAGGAGATCGCGAACCCTGCACCCTCTGCGACTCGCCCGTAGAGAAATCATGCACCGCAAGTGTGCGACGGCGCTGCACATGAACGCCCGTCTCATACTGACACTCGCGGCGGCTATGTCGCGCGCAGTGGGGTTCTCCCCTGCATGTGAATGCGCGTACAAAGCCTATCTCGCGATCGAACAAGGGGTGAGCGTCTCGGACAGCATCGCACAAGAGATCGCCACGAGGCGCGCTATGCCCGTCGAATTCCCCGCGTGGAAAGCTGTCAACGAAGCACAGGCTCAACTGATGGTGCTCATGTGTGTGCGACTCGTCGAGGGAGACGCGTGAGACATTCCCTCAAAACCTGGTCGAGCTATTTTGAAGACGTCGCGAACGGGTCCAAGCCGTTCGAGGTGCGCAAGAACGACCGCAACTACGCCGTAGGCGATGTACTGGTCTTGCAGGAGTGGGATCCTTGGGGTGGGGAAAACTTAGGTGTCGACTACGAAGGCGCCTACACAGGAGCGACGGTCAACGTCGAGATCACCTACGTGCTGCCGGGAGGTAATTTCGGCATCGAGCCAGGCACCGTCGTGCTCGGCATCAAGCTGCTCCGGTGAAAAATCTACCGTCAGCACGAGAGAGGTTGCATTCGGTGGTCGAATGCGCGGAGGTGCTACACGCCGACGAGCGCACGGTGCGGCGATGGATCAAGAGGGGTGAAATTCCCGCTCGCAAAATGAAGCGACAATGGTATGTGTCGGAACTGGATCTGCGCAACTTCGTCAGCACACTTCCCCTGCGAAAGACCTCCCGACCGTGAGTTTTCTCTACCAGATCGAAAAGCGACAAGCCGCGCTGGTCGCCAAACACGAGGCCATCCGCAACCCACCTCAACCGCCCGCCAATCTGGGCGTACCTCTCGACCCGGACCTCAACGCTCAGATCGAAGCCCTCATCGAAAAGGGCGTGAGCGTTTCCAAAAACATGCTCGTCACCGACGCGCTGAAAGCATACCTGTCGATAACCGGCGCCAGAGAAATTGGACGCGGACCGCGACAGAAGCAGAAGCAGCCCGTGACAGAGAGTAAAAAGATCACGGTGGGCGTACTACTCGACTCCGACCTCAACACGCAACTGACCGACTACTGCAAACGCATGGGACTCTACAAAAAACATGTCGCTCTGCTCGCTCTCGCGCACTTTGTAGGCATGCGGCAAGCTCTGCTGGTGTCGCCTTGACCGCCTTGACTGACGACGTTCGTGCGATCCTCGAAGAAGCGGCCAACACGCTCAACGACGCGCGTCGCGAGAATGAGACGCTGGCGAGGGAAATGGTCGAACTCGAACGCGCCCATCTACGGGTCTGTGAAGCCTTCGCTGTTATTCAGGCGGAACGGGACGCGCTGCGCCGGCAGCTTCTCGACGCGGTCGCGCTGCGCCGTCAACTTCTCGACGCGGTCGGGCCGGCTCTGTCTACCTCCACGGTCTTAGAGGAGACGGAGACGGCGCTGGCGGCGGAGCTGGGCGAAGATTTCGACGAGCCGCCGGTCGATGAAGACGAGCCGCCGGTCGATGAAGACGAGCCGCCGGTCGATTATTCGGACGAGGGATCTCTGTCAGACGACGTAGAGCCACCGGACGAGTGGTCGGAAGATGTCGAAGACGCGCAGAAGCGAGCCGAGGAAATTTGGGAGGGCCTCGACATCTACGCCAGGGGTCAGCTCGTCACCACCGGAGACGCGACCCATCTCGACGAGAGCGAAGCTGTCTACGATGCGCTGAAAAAGATCGCTTTCGAGGCCGGTAAGGCTTCACAACCTCCGATCGATGACGCCAAACTAAAAAAGAGGAAGAATCGCCGATGACCGATCGAAATGGTCGGAAGGATTGGCGGAAAGAGGCGTCAGACCTCTGGGTAGCGAAGCTGGTCGGCGAGCCGCCCGCAGAGCCCTCAGAAAACGAACGTATGCTCTGCCTCGCCGCCTTCCGCAGCACCGTCGCCCTGCACGGGCCGCCCGGACAAAAGGCCAGCCGTCTTCACGTCATGTTGTCTGCGCTGCTAGCGCACGAGACTGGCGTTTCGCGGGTAGATTTCCTCAGCTGGTGCGACAAGGAATACACCATGGCGGGCCAGAAGAAGGATACGGACGAACGATGAAACAGAGCCGCGCCAACTGATGCGAATCGTCGTCGTCAGCGATACGCACACGCTCCACGGTTCGCTAGACTTGCCGGACGGGGACGTGCTCGTTCACTGCGGGGATATATGCGGCGGTCAGATCTGGTTCCAGGCCGCGCAGCTGACCTCGTTCAACGACTGGCTCGGGAGCCTGCCGTTCAAGCACAAGATCGTCATTGCCGGGAACCATGACCACCTACTCGGCAAGCCGGCTCATGCTGCCGCGGCTCGCGCAATGCTCACCAACTGCACGTACCTCCAAGACTCGGAGATCGCGCTCGGGGGCGTCCGCTTCTACGGCTCTCCTTGGACGCCGGACTTCTTTCCGGACCTCTGGGTGTTCAACCAACCCCGCACAGGACGCCGCGCCCGTGACAGGTGGGCCCAGATTCCGGACAACACTGAAGTGCTCATCACACACGGACCGCCGCGAGGGATTCTCGACGAGTGCCCCGACATTCGCAACGACGCGGCGCTCATCCATGTCGGTTGCGAAGACCTCCGTCGCCGTATCCGGCAGCTGAAAAAGCTGCGCTTCCACTTCTTCGGTCATATTCACGAGGGTTCCGGGCAGGTCGACGAGGCTGGCGTCAGGTTCGTCAACGCGGCTTCGCTCGACGGGAAATACTCCGTACGAGATCCTGGCTACACAATAATCGACCTGTAGGAGACGCCCGTGAACTGTTATCTGTGTAGCCAGCTCGAAGATGGCTGGCACCCGTTCGACTCACGACGGTGCGAGACACCCGGCCAGGTGCGCTGTGTCGACGTCGAAGCATGCGACCTACGGGCAGAAATTCTCGACCTGCGCGCATGTGTAAAAGCTGCCGACGCGCTCGCGGAATGGACTTTTGGTGACTGCTACGAGGAGCCACGACGGGCCGCATACTTCGACTACGTGAAAGCGCGGGCGAAGATCGGCGTAGTGTGAAAACGTTTCCGATCCAACGAGACCCCCGCTTCCCTTCGTTCCCTCGCGATGTACCGTGGCCGCTCGCGGAAGAAGCCTACGAGCACTACACCGCGCTGTTCGGTACGGACCAATCCCTTGCGCGTCTGGCAGAACGCAGTGGGTTCGGCGTCGTTGAATTTGTACTGCTACTCGCGAAGCAAAATCCAGCCCGTCGTGTCAAGCTCCGCGATCGTTTGGCCTTCGTAGGTCAAGCACTCCTTCGGATACACGAGGCAACATGAAACAGAAAATGCGCACGATCGCTCTCTACTTCTTCACCCTGCCGTGGGACTTGACGGTCGCTTGGCCGGCGGTTCTCCTCGTGCGTGCTCTGTGGGGTAGGAACCTGCGTTGGGAGAAGTCGCCGACCGGCTTGGGTGTGCATGTGCTTGCCTGCGATCTGTCGGAGGGCACGTGGCCGGCCCGCACCTGGTACGCCAAGTGGGGTGGAACCTCGCTCGGGCACGGCATCTTTTACGGGGCGAGTCCGGGGGCGGCAGAGCGCGTGAGAGCGCATGAGCACGTTCACGTCGAGCAGTTCGAGAGTTCGATGTTCTGGTCGTTCGTGAACGGCCTGTGGGTCGGGGCCGTGGGGCACTGGTGGATGGGCTTGCTCGTGTGGTGGCTCGGGTACTTCGGCATGGCGGCCGGTGGGTGGGCAGTGGCGTGGCTCAGGGGTGAGGACTTCTACCGTGGGAGCGCGCACGAAGAGGCGGCTCGGGCGCAGACGGAGGACAAGTGAGCGACAAGATCATTCTCGGGGACTGTCTGTCGGTGATGAAAGATCTGCCAGACGACTGCGTGGACAGCATCGTCACAGATCCTCCGTACGGGCTGGAGTTCATGGGCAAGGAGTGGGACTCGTTCAAGGGCGGTGAGAAATGGCGCTCCAGTGCAGGAATGACCAAACCGGGCATCGGAGAGCGCAAGATTGCATGGCCGTCCTACGGCGGTAGTGACACAGCTAACGCCACATGTGCGACGTGCGGCGGGCGTGTGAGAGGTGCAAAGGTCTGCTCTTGTGAAAAGCCCGACTGGCGCGTGAAGGGCGTTCAGGTCAACAACAACTCACGTGCCGAGACGATGCGAACTTTTCAGGCATGGTGCGAGACGTGGGCCAGCGAAGCGTTGCGCGTCGCGAAGCCCGGTGCGCACCTCGTCGTTTTCGGCGGCACACGCACCTACCACCGCCTGGCAGTCGCCATCGAAGACGCGGGGTGGGAGATCCGCGACTCGCTAATGTGGCTCTACGGGTGCCTGAGTGAGGACACCGAGATACTTGTAAACGGCGCGTGGGAGCCTTACCATAGAGCAACGGCGGGCTGTCTCGCACTCTGCTTTGACACGGCGACGGGCTCGCTCGGATGGCAGCCGATCTCACAACTCTATGTCTACGACTACGACGACACCGCATATCGAATCGCGTCAGAACGGACGGACCAGATCGTCAGTCGCAACCACCGCTGCATCGTCGAGCGTAACGGCCGCTGGGAGTTCGTCGTCGCGGAACGCCTCGAAGAAAACGAGACCGTCCCCGTGCTGGAAGAAGATCCGCTGTGCCGTGTGCAAGGTGGAGGTGTGGAAGCCTCGCTCGTGGGTGAAGCGCGTTGCGAAACCAACGTGCTCTCGGGAGTGCAACGGAGCGCTGCGCGGGGCGGAGTGGGAGAAGCACGCGCACAAGGGGCGGGCGGCGTGGACGGCGGCGACCGCCGCGTCGTATCGCGAGAAGATGCGCGGGCCACTGAACCCGGCGTGGAAGGGCGGGGTAACGTACTTCCGCAAGCACGGGAACTACAAGCCGATCAAGTACGTCCGCTGCCCACCGGAGTTCCTGCCGATGGCGCGCAAGGACGGGTACGTCATGGAGCACCGCCTGCTAGTTGCGCGTGCGATGGGCCGTTGTCTACTTCGAGTGGAGACGGTTCACCATGCGAACCACGACCCGACGGACAACGCACTGACGAACTTGGAACTGTTCAAGTCGAATCGGGATCACAAACTGTACGAGCATCACGGATTCCCGTTGCCGATATGGCGCGGGTCACGCCCTTCCATTACATCGGCAAGGTGTGGTGCGTGAAGGTGCCCACGGGTGCGTTCGTCGCGCGTCGCAACGGCAAGGTGTTCATCACCGGCAACAGCGGCTTCCCCAAGTCACACGACGTGAGCAATGCGATTGAAGCGCATATCCTGACCGGCAAAAGCGACAGCACGCGCACGGCAAGCGGGCAAGCGAGAGACCGCAAAGGACAGCACTGGTCTGAGTTCCCTGCCCGTAAGCGCGTCACCGAAGAGCCGCTACTTACGACCGACGACGCAAAGCAGTGGACCGGCTGGGGCACCGCGCTCAAGCCCGCCTACGAGCCGATCATCCTGGCGCGAAAACCCCTCATCGGAACCGTCGCCGCCAACGTGCTCAAGCATGGGACGGGCGGGCTGAACATTGACGGGTGTAGAATACCCGTCCAGTCCGGTGACACCAAAGGAGGCTACTGTGGCGAGAGCGAGCGCGTGGCAGGGGCGAAACGATCAGGCGGTGAAGACGCCACGAACTTCGCGCAGCGCTCGGGCGATCCGCTCGATGGCAAGGGTCGCTGGCCCGCTAATCTCGTGCTCGACGAAGAAGCCGCGGCAGCGCTGGATGGGCAGAGCGGAACGCGCGTCAGCGGGTCTGGAGCCGTAAAGCGGCAAACAGCGGCAAACAGAAGTGGTAACGGTGGCGCGGCGTTCGGCGCTGAATCTCGACCGGAGGGGACGCCGATGATCTCCTACGGCGACTCAGGCGGTGCAAGCCGGTTCTTCTACTGTGCGAAGTCCAGTCGTTCCGAGCGCACGCACAATGGAAAGGTGGACAACAAGCACCCGACCGTGAAACCACTAGCGCTCATGCGCTGGCTCGTAAAACTGATCACACCACCCGGTGGTAGCGTCCTCGATCCTTTCGCCGGTAGCGGGTCGACGCTGGTCGCGGCAGAGTTGGAAGGGTTCGACTACCTGGGAATCGAGCAAGACCCAGAGAGCCATCGAACTGCCTGCGAACGGCTACTCTCTCGCCTCTGAGCTGGCAAGATACGGGGCAACATGAAACAGAAAATACGCACGAACGACGCGGCTCTTTACCGAGAATTTCAGCGGGTCATCAACATGACGTCCGCGCAGATCGACATCTGGCGAGAGGATCCGCGCCGTCTCGATGCCAGCTTTTCACACATCCGAGCTGAGCTGCCCATGCTCTCGGTGATGAAGCGCACGCGCATGTCCGAATGGACGCCGCGCATGTGGGACAAGGCAGTGCGCGCGATCCACTTCGTGGAGCGCCACGAAGCGCAGATGAAGGCGCAGGGCAAGCGCTACGGCACGGGGATACACATCACCTACAAGCGCGTGGTCGCTTTGCAAAATTGGGGTCGCAAGACCAAGGGCGTGAAGCTGTGAGCGACCATGCGAGGATGAGTTTGGACGAAATTCTCGATGGCATTGAAGCGGGTCGGCCGCCGCGCCTCCCCCTGCACATGGCGCTCCTTGCTGCCGAGGCGGCGGTCGCGCGTTTTCCTACAGATCTGGAGGAGTGGTCAACCGCTCTGGCCACAGATCTCGCATCGACGGTCGGCGTTGAAAAATAATACTTGACGCACACGACGGATCTGATACCGTGGGGACGTGACCAAAACGCAATCGATCGCGCTGAACTCGACCGTCCCAGGACTCACGTTTAGGTGGCAGCGCCCAGACGGCGTCAACTGGGAGATACATGTCGTACACACGGTGTCACAGCTTTTCGCCGCCAAGCTCTCCGTGTTTCGAGACGACAAAGAGAATGTCGCGCGCATCGCCAATAGAACACTCGCCACCGCAGACTGGTCAGCAGATAACATCGTGGCTGATGAATCCCATCTCCGCGCGCTCGACGCTTTTACTAAAGAGGCGAGAATCGACGGTCGGCGTTGAAAAATAATACTTGACGCACGCGACGGATCTGATAGTGTGGGGACATGACCAAAACGCAATCGAACGAAACCAGCTGCCGCATCGAAGTCCGTCACAATGGGCAGTGGGTGCCGGCGGCCGGTGACTACCGCGGATGGGGGGTGGTCGAAGCGCTCGACATCGCGCGCGTCGGCGCACCTGACGGCTTCGACAGCTTCGCGCCGGAAGACACTCGCGCCGTACACGAGGCGAGTGGGCTCGTCATCGACGATAACTTCTACGGCGCGCTGCCCAGCATCTGCAAGCGCGCCATAATCGGTGTCGGGGGAGACGAGTTCGACGCAACCAATGCGGTCTTCTGCATCGAAATGGTCGGCGGGTTGTCCTTGACCGCCCGCCGCGATCTAGCGAGGCATCTTTTCATGTCGGCCGCGACCCGTGCCGGGGTCGCGGCCGACCCTGTCACACTGAACCCTCGCAAGCCGAGCCTCCGCCGCGACGCGTGGAACGCCGCGTGCGACGAGATGTTGCTTCCGCTCGGCGAGCAAGACTGAAGCACGAGAGGACGACACCATGGACAGCATCTTCGAGACGGCAGATGGACGGGCGGCAGTGCGGTCGGCGCTCGCAGCGCGTATCAAGGCGCTGCGAGCGCGGATGGATGACGCGAGGCGGGCCGACCTGTTCCTCGCGGCGGAGTATGAGGAGATGGTTGTGGAGTATGAGGAGATGGTCGTGGGGCTGGACCAGTGGTTCTGATCCGCCAGGCGCTCCGGTGAGCCGACGTGAAAGAAAAACGACATGACCACGACGAAGACCGGCATCCGCCTCGACGAGTTTAGCCGCCGAGGCTGGTACGAAGCGTACGGCTAGTCTGGTGAGGACGGCCCCTTGAAAAATAATACTTGACGCACGCGACGGATCTGGTATTGTTCAGGAGTCGGCAAGAGAGCTGACCCAGCGCAAGGAGACGGCCATGAAGAATTGCGAGTGTGGCGAGTGGTCCGGTGAGATGTGTGCCTGGACTGGTCCGGAAGCTGAGCTGCTGACCGTCGAATTCATGCCTGACTTTCTCCGGGAGAGTCACAGCGCGTGCAACAATCGCGGGCTTTACCCGCACAACGGTGCGGTGCGTGTTCGTGTCGAGCGGTCGTGCGCCGATCGCATGGTGCAGCACGACGATTGGTGCGAGCAGGTGTCGCTGTGAGAGGGACGACCGTGACGACGCACCAGGGTGGAGTGAACAACTGGGACCGCGTGACCCTGTGCGGCGCTCACAACACGGATGCGATCGTCCGTGAGACCTTGGGGTACTACTACAGTGGTGTTCACCGTGGCGCGCACCGTGGCACCTGCGACGTGTGTTCGGGCGAACGTATCGTTCCCGCGACGGTGTCGCTGTGATCGTCACCGTCACCGAAGCGTGGGCGATCTACACCCCGACGATCCCCGCCAACAGCGTGGCGATCGGCACGGTCGCCATCGCCGGTAACCGCATCGGCGCGCTCGTGCGCCTCCCAGGCGGCGCGCTGGTCCAGGTCAACGCTGGCGTCGTCCGGTCGCTCGACCAACGCGTCGCAGAGCTGGCACTTTCCGCTGCTGAAAACCTCGTGCGCATGATGACCTCGCTCGACGGGCTCAACACCGCGAAGTGAACACCAATCGCTCCAGAAATAAATCTGGCGCTAAAAAGTTTCACAGGCTACAAGGGCAGACGCGGCGGTATTGCGCCGTCAACAAGGGAAAAAAATCATGGGAAACGATAAGAAGTTCGACGGGGCGGAACCGCGTGCGCGGCAAGCGATCGAAGGTACGCGGCTGAACGCGTTCGGCGTGGATCCGCACAACCTGACCGTTGTCGGCCTCGACACGAAGGATGGCAAGGAGCACCCGCTCTACGACGAGCGTGTGCATCTGCCGGTCGACGAAGCGCTGGTCAAGAACATCATGGTGTTCGGCGTGCTGGAGCCGGCGCTCGTTCGCAAGAACGGCACGTTGATCGAGGTCATCGACGGCCGCCGTCGCACGGTCGCGGCGCGCGAAGCGAACCGCCGTTTGCGTGTCCAGGGGTCGGAAGAGCACACCATGCCGTGCATGGTGAAGCGCGGGGACAGCGCTCAGATCATGGGCGTGATGTTGTCCACGTTCATCCGAATGAACGACTCGCCGCTGCTCGAAGCAGTCAAGATCCAAAGGTACCTCGACACCGGACGATCGGAAGCAGATGCGGCGGTCGTGTACGGCTGCAACGTCGGCACGATCAAGCTGCGGCTCGCGCTGCTCGACCTTTCGCCGAGTGTGCAGTCGGCGATCAAGAGCGGCAGGCTCTCTCCGCAGGCGGGGCTCGAACTCTCGGACCTGACGCACCAGGACCAAGAGAAGCGGCTGCGGGAACTCGAAGGTGCGAATGGCGATATGGCGGGAAAGATCGCCAAGGCGCCTGAACTTCGTCGCGAGCGTGTGGCTCGGGCGCAGGGGGAGAAGGTCGTCACGAGCAAGGTCGTCAATCGCGCGATGCTGCGGGAGATCTCCACCAACGCCGACTTCCAAGAGGCTGCGGGTGAAGAGGCGCAAGCGCTGCTCGCGTGGATTCTCGGCACCGGCGATGGTGGCTCGTTGAAGAAGCTCCTGCGCAAGATCGCCAAGTCCACCGCGTCGTGAACGACGGTGCTTTTCTCGACGCGGTGATTTCCCCGATCGTGGCGCTCACGTTCAGCGCAGGCGCTGTGATCGGGGCGCGCACTTTTCTGTCCAGCCCCCTCCTGCTCGGCATCGCAGCCGTAGCGGGCTTTCTTCTGGGTTGGCTGACCAGCCGCAAGATGCACTCGTAAATTGTCGCCGCACTGAGGCGACAATCGGGACTTGCCGAAGCATGGAAAAATGAGTACCAAGAGGGCGGGCAACTACCCTGGGAGAACGAACATGAAAAACGAGAACGAGACAGAGACCAAGACCAAGACCAAGACCAATACCGAGCTGGACCACCTCGTGGAGGAAATCGGCGAGCTGGGGATGTCTGATTTCGCAGAGGCTGTGGAGAATACGGGATGGGGGATTGGGATCGCGTACCGCCTCGCGGAGATCACATTCCCAGGCGCCGAGATCACCCCAGACCTCACGCTGAAGGTCTACGACCTGATCCTCGATCAAGCCGAACACGACGAAGACTGATCGGCCTTCTCCCAACCACCAAGAGCGGGCGGTGCCAAAAGGTACTCGCCCGCTTTTTCTTGCGCATTGTCTGACAATCCGGTAGAAGGGCAACATGGCCAAACGCGACATCGCCCAGATGACTTCCGAGCAGATCGCCAAGGGGCGCGCTCTGTGGAAAAAAACCGAGCACATGGGCCGCATCACTGGTCAGAGCGTCGACCACGAGGCCGCGGCACCGAAGACGTGGGTCAGGTACATGGCTCCGAAGGGGGGTGAGGTCTGCGTGATCGAGTGCGAACTCTACGCAGTCCCACGCACCAGCGGCGCCATCGAAACGGTCGGGATGATCGTCGGGATGTGTCCCGCTTGCGGCGAGAGCTTCATGGCCCGCGAAGACAACAAGTCCATGGCCCTCGGGTCGATCGAGTACAAGGTCGCACCGGCGTGGCTGCGTGTCCACTGGCAACACCGATGCAAGCAGCTCGGCAGGCCGCCGATGGACGCCGACAAAATCCCGCTCGTCTCCAGTGGCGAACGCTGGGCCTGCGATTATTGCAAGGGCTGGTGCGTGCGCGTTACCGAAGGCGTCGCGTGCGACGACCACAAGGGCAACCTCCCAACGCTCGTTGTCGCCATGGGGACGCCCATGATCGGCACCACATCGCTCGACGGCGCGGACAAGAGCGGCAAGATCATCATCTGATGACTAGTGTGACGATCTCTCCAGGTAATACCGATATTATCGCCATCGTCAGTACCGGGATGGGTTCTAGCATCACCGGATTACCTCATAGCCAGACAGGGAGTTTCGCGGTGTCGAACTTTCGGGAGCCTGGACCTCTCAAAAACCGTCACGAACGTCGGCGGCAGAAAGTCCTAGAACGAGCGATGAAGCACCGCTGCATCGCCGCCTGATCACGTCCGTCGCTCTCGCTCGTCAGTGTCAAGCGGCGCCCATGGGCGATCTTCAAGCAGGCGAGCCATTTCGCCTGGTGAGCGCGCGAGAACTTCGAGCAGGATCCGGGTTTGCTGCCCCATCGTTTCGGTGCCGTCGAGCATGCGGACCAAGTTCCGCTCTCTCATACAGCAAGCTCGCGCCACGCGATCGACGTCGATGTCATGCGCGGTGCGTACCTCTTGCACGACGGCATTCAGATGCCGCAAGTAGGCTGGGGTAAACGCTTGCACCATCGCCTCTAGTATCTCCTCTGAGAAGTACATCTCTCCGCATCCGCCGCAGGCGGGGATCTTCATGCCCTTCGGAATCGGCAGGCGGAGGCCCGTCCAGAATTCCACCGTGCGGTCCTCGCCCAAGTTCTTGATGGTCATCTGCCCGCATTCGACACACTGAAAAGAGTCAGGCACGCATGTAATCTGCCGCACGTTGCACCCGAAGTCGAGGTGCCGCTTCTACATCGTCCGGGAGGACAAGGCGGCTGATGGGCTTAGTCGATGGGCAGACGTCCTGGGAACTTGACACCGCGACCACAGGTGGCAATGATGGCACGTATGGAGCACTAGATTCGCCGATGGCAGAGCACGTGGACCTCCTCGGATGCGGCCTCGAAACCCCCATCTACACAGGAGATTCTCATGAAAAAAGTGCTCAAAGAAAAGCTGCGCGTTCTCGTCGAGGACAAGGTTTCGATCACTCAAGCTCGTTTGCAGTACAGGTGTGACACGCCCGTTGGCACCGTCGGTCGCGATCAGAGGCTTTCGAGTTTTCGGTGGGATGCCCAGCGTGCCAGCGACCAGATCCGCTACCTCGGTCTCGCCTACGCCTTCACGCGTGGCGTCTCCTACTGGGTCACGGAACGACGTCTCTGCAAGTCCAGCGACCTGTCAGTGACGATCATCGCTGCGCACGCCGAAATCTCGGTCGAACAGATCGAAACGTGGCTCTACACCGCCCCTACCGCGGAACAAGCCACCGCGTGGTCGGAGCATCTGCAACGCACCGCGGAGAAGCGGGCGGAGCTGCGCCGACTCGCACGCGCCTCTCACGTTGTGAGGGCTGCGTGAAGCTGTACCTCGTCGTGCGTAGCGATCTATCTGCGGGCGCCCGCGCCGCTCAGCTGTGTCACGCCCTACGTGCCTTCAGCGAAGAACACCCGGAGGCAGACCGCGAGTGGTACGCGTGCTCTAACACGCTCGTGCTGCTCGAAATCGTGAACGAGGCAGCGCTCCTTCTGCTTCATGCCGCCGCCCGCGAACGCGACATCCCTGTGTCTCTCTTCCGGGAGCCGGATCTCCAGAATGCAGCGACCGCACTTGCGCTCGACCCGTCCGGTCGAGCGATGGTGAGGCACCTGCCGCTGGCTCTCTCTGCCTCGGGTTCCGTAGCTCAATTGGTCGAGTGACCGACTTCTAATTCGGGGGATGTGGGTTCGACTCCCGCCGGAACCGCTGACCGCCACCAGGGTGCTCGTAGGCCCTGGTGGTGTTGTCGGCTCAAAGCGTTGCTCGTGCCTTGATCCGCGCGACCAGTAGGGCTCCTTCGACTTTTTTTCTCGCGCATTCAAAGCGTGGGCAAGGATCTGCTGGCAGCCCAACGGCTTCCGCGACGTACACCGCCACAGGTTGTCCCAAACGCGTGCGCTCAATGCCCTGAGATATCTTCCCCACCACCCGCCCACGCGCATCTACCCACGTCGCCATGAGCCGGAGGTCCATGCAGGCGATCCTACTTCCGAGGGCTGCGCTTCAGGAGATAGTATCCGAGGCCGGCGAGCGCAAGAGCGCTGACGCCGACGCCGGCATAGAGCATCGACTTCGACTTGTTGGCGGTGAGGCTGAGCACCTGGTCCGTGGTGAGTTCGGGCTGCTCTGCTCTCAGGCGAGCAATGATCGGCAGTGTTTCAGGGAAAGCCGAGGAGGATACGCCAAACTCTCTCAGAGCTGGAACGCCGCTACTGGTGACGCGCTGACGGGCCTGCAAACGGAGCTGCTCGCCGACCACGATGAATCGAATGAAAGGTGGGTCATCACCGCCACTCACGACGAGAGAAGACCTGCCACCCGCCGCATTCGTTTCATATGCACCGGCCGCAGAGAGTATCCCCGTCGCGGCGAGTTCGCGCGTGAGCTTCCACCAACCGCCACCTTGCAGAAGGGGGTCAGAACGAACTTTTCCGAGCGCTTCCACATCGTTGCTGTAGGACATGCTCAGAAATCGTCGTCGCCGATGTAGCTTCCGATGCCTTGCACGGACGGCTCAGAACGGACAGGGCCGGCGGAGGCGACACGCTTCGACCACCCCCCATCCGCGGTAGTCACCGGCCGAGCGACGTTGAGCATGACAGCTTCGACCGCCTCGTTCATCTCGGCGTCGTTGAGAACCAGGCCCCCCTTTTTGACGAGTTCACGCGCGATAACCTGCGCAATCTCCACAGAACTGAGCGTGAGTTTTTTCTGCTGAATCTCGTATACGAGTTCAGCGATCAGATTCGCAAGCGTCCGCTGGCGCTTTCTAGGCCCCCCGGCTGCGATGTCGGCGAAGCTCGACCGCTTTCCAGGCCCCCCGGCTGCGACCTCTTGCGCAATGATGCGACTGAGCGCTTGATTGGTGTTGGCCGCAGCAATCATCGCACGAGCCAGATGCGCCTGCGCCTGACGTACCTCGGCAGCGGCCCTGGCCGCAGCCACCTCCGCGCTCGCGCGACTACCAGCCGGACCCACTGCCTTCGAAAAAGCCTTCGCGAATGCCCCGAGTCCCATTTTGTGCTGCCTTCTCGTAATAGTTCGCGGATGTACGCGATGTTTCGTATCTTCCCCGGAAAAAAACATAACGTCAAGCTCTCGGGCGGCATTTCTCTGTTGCATTGTCTGACAGTGTCCGGTAAGTAGGACGTCCATGTCAGACAACGAAAACGAGATCGACTACGTCCCCCCTCCGGTCGAGAGCATCGCGGCCATCGACCAAGCTGTCAGAGGCTCGTCGTTCTCTGGCTACAGCTACGTGGCGGAGCCTGCCGCGGGTTGGGACACGGACGGCATCTGGGTGAGCTTTGCGACGGCCTTCCGTTCCGGCTACTCGGTGCATTCGATGGCTGCGGCGTATGGTTTGTCGGAGGGGTGTGCGATCCCCACGCAGCTCGTCCCGCACCGGCACGTCGATATCGACCCGTCCCTGTTCCCGGACGATCGGCGTACGCTCTACGACAAGTGGCACGAAGGTAAGATCGGACGGGCGCACCTTCTCGTGGCGGGCTACCCGCCGATCGAAGCGGCGTACCTACGCGGTATCGCGGCGAACATGATCTGCTACACAGCCCACGAAGCCACCCGCGTCTCTCAGTTCGTGGTGAACACCTGCAACGAAAACTTCGAAGAAATCTGGGTCGTCTCCGACTTCTGTCGTCGTGCCTTCCTCGACTCCGGCGTCCGCCCAGAACTCGTCCGCACCGTGAGCCCCATGCTCTACGGCGGTCCGTGGAAGCAGACGCTCACCGACCCCGCCAAGCACACAGGAGCCTACCGCTTCGGCACGCAAGGCACCTGGCACAGCCGCAAGGGCATGCTCGACCTCGTGCGCAGCTACTACCGCGCGTTCTCGGCCTCGGACGACGTCGTGCTCGAAATCCGGACGTCCCAGATGGGGGGACGGCTGCTCACGGTCAAGGAAATGCTCGCCAAGATCGGCGAAGAAATCCGCCAAGAAAAGTCGAAGTTCGACAAGGTTCTCCCGAAAATTGTCGTCAACGTGGGTACAGAGAGCACCGACCAGCAAGTGCTCGACTGGTTCCACACCCTGGATTGCTACGTCAACCCTTCCTACGGCGAGGGTTTGGGCATCCCTCCTCTTTGGGCCGCCATGGCAGGTATCCCCGTCGTCACCAGCACTTTCGGAGCTGTAGGCGAGTATTTCGTGGCGCGGGGGAGTCTCTTTGATCGTTTCGTGCCTCACCGGCTCGAACGTGTCGACCCCTCCATGCCGTCCCTCAGCCGCAGCTACGACTTCGACCAAGAGTGGGGCATGTACGACATTGCCGATTTCGGCAGCGCCATGCGTTCTGCTTTCGAGGCCGGTCGGCAGTTCGATCTCGCGGGAGCTGTGGCGGTTTGCAGCCGTTTTTCCCTCGATCAGATGATCGTCGCGATGCGCCCTGCGCTCGCGAAGTACCTGCCTGAGAAGATGCGCGGTTGAGGCATGATCTCACTCCTCAGCCATTTCGGCAGCCGCTACTCGTACGCCACGGTCGCGAGCAGAATCGCTGGACGTCTCGCGCGCGATGAGCGGCTCGGTCCCATCATGAATCTGGACGACGAAGCACTACCGGAGCACAGAGGTGTTTTCCGTGCGTGCCGTCCCGCGGGTGTGGACTCCCCGTTGCTAGCGCTCACGGCGCCGGGGCCTTTGTTCGAGACGATTTTCTCTGGCTATAAGAACGTGGGTCTCTTCGTCAGTCCGAACACGTCGCAGTTGTCGCGAGAGCATGTCGAGGTGCTTGACCGCTGCCGGGTCGCATTTGCGCCTTCGGAGTATTGTGCGGAGGTCGTGCAGAGATTTTCAAGGACGCCTGTGGTGGTGTGTCCGATCGGCGTGCCTGATGCCTATGCGGAGCGTCATCGTGAGGAGAGACGTCTGGACCGGCCGTTCACGTACCTGCACTTGACGACCGATTTCTTTCTGCCGGGTCGTAAGGGCACGCAGGAGGTCGTGGCTGCGTGGGCGTCGGTGCGGTCGCTTGTGCCTGGTGCTCGGTTGGTGGTGCATGCGCCGGCTCGTGTGTCTACGGAGATCTATTACGATCTCGCGGAGCAGGAGCGTAAGGACGGCGATTACGGACGGTTCGAGGTGCTTTCTCCACCACTGCGGGGGATGTCGGAAGCAGATCTGGCGGATCTAATTTGCTCCGCGGACGTCGTCGTCCTGCCGTCGCGATGCGAAGGCTTCGGGATGATCATCCTTGCCGCGCTGGTGCTCGGTGTGCCGCTCGTCACGACCGACGTCACAGGCCAACGCGACTTTCTCAGAGATTTTGAAGAACGGCCGAACGCCTACGGACAGCCGTTCATCACCGCACCGACGCTCGGAGAGGGCCCCCTGTGCGGCGAGGATGGCCCTGCGCCCCTCATAGACGTTGAGGGGCTTGCGGAGTCGATGCTGTTGGCTCACCGGCAGCACGACCGTTTGAGGGCGGCTGTGGTAGGCGTGCCGCAAGCGCATCGCCAAAAATGGACATGGTCTTCGGTTCTCGATGGCTGGGCAAAACAACTGGAAAAATGGGAGATCGCAAAATGACAATGGGGCCTGCACTACGTGAAATCGGTTCTGGTCAAGTGGTTGTGCTCATGCGCAACAAGACCTCGGAGATCAAGTCCACAGTCGTGCCTGTCACGCCGAACCGTGAGAAGGATGGCCTGAAGGTCATCTCGCTGATGGGTGAGGACCACATTCGGATCAATGCTGTCGCGTTCCGAGAAATCGGCAGCACCGACATCTGGGAGTTCCGAGTGCTGGAAAAAAATCCGCAGACAAGCGCGGATGTCGTCACGCTCTGGTACGTGAGCGGCGTGGACGTTCTCTGCCTCATGGCGCTGTCGAAAGTGCTTTGAAACCATGGGCGACGGCAGTGACGAAAACCTCGATGCGAGAGTGTCCTTTCGGACAAGCTCGGACACTGTAACCGCGCTTGAAAAGGCGGCTACGGAAGAGGGTGTCGTCACCCGTCGCGGTCAGCGACCGAACCTTTCACGAATGATCAACTCCGTTCTCGAACGCTGGAAGCGTGAGCGCGAGAAGAGGTAAGCATGGACGACGAATCGAATGTTCCGCAGTTCGCTCCGGACTCGCCAAAGTCGACGGCGATCGTTACGACGCACAAGGAAGCCAAGGCGCTCGCGCGGTCACTTTTCGGGGACGCGCCTCCTGATCAGATGCGGTACATCTGCATGAGCTGCGGCTGGGATAAGACGCTTCAGTTCGACGAGGCCGAGATGTCGGCGCTCGGTGGCGACCTCACCAGCTACACGGGCCCTTGCGCCACGTGCGGGTTTCAGATGTTGGTGCCGCATGGATCGATCCTCGCCGGCACGAACATCGAAGAAGCTGCGCAGCAGAATTTCTCGAAGCAGATCGACACCGCCAGCGACCTCGTGCTCGACAAGGTCGAGAAGCGCGTGACGGACTTCATGACCGGAGCCGTGGGCGGCGGCGGAGCCCGGTCAAAGGATGCTCCGGTCTCGCGCGATGACCTTCCCGACGAGAGCACTGTGGGGACGAAATGAAAACAGATCGCAGCGACAACGATCGCGACAACGGCAGCGACAACGACAGCGATCGATCCTCTGGCGGCGACGTCTGGGAGGACATCCTCGAACGCGAACGCGTGAACGAGGGGCAAGTTCTCCTCTCGTACGCAGATGCGTTCCGCGGGCTCGGGTTGTTCGACCCGACCGAACAGAAACTCGGTCGTGGCGCGTTCGGACACGTGTACCGGCTCGGGTCGAAGGATGCGCCTACAGGCGCGCTCAAGATCACCCGCGACGTCTACGACGCCATGGCGTCTCACGCGCTGATCGGCAAGACGCACCTGCACCTGCCGAAGACTCTGAACGTGTGGTCGCTCGACGAGACGTTCGTGGACGAGTGGGCGGGCTGGTACGCGATCGAACGCGAGTACCTGCACCCTCTCGACAAGCAGGACACGGACCTGGTGGAAGTGCTCTACCAGGTCTACGACAACGACAACATTCGCAACCTGAAAATTCCCATGCGCCACAACCGCGCCATGCGGGACAAGTGGCGCGTGTACGTGAGAGAGATCCTCACCGAAAGCGACAGCGTCCACCTCCTCCCACGCACCATGGAGCTGCTGGCGAAAATCGGAGAAGGCGTTCAAGAACTCGCCGCACTGGGGATCACCTGGAGCGACATTCACTCGGACAACATCATGCGGGCAGGCGACAACGCTCTGAAGATCGCGGACGTAGGTCTTTGTGACCTTCGTGCTAAGATCGAAGACATCGTCGTCCCCACACTCCCTGCAACCCCCATGCACCTCCCCCGGCTCTCACGCAGCTCGTAACCCCCGTGCCCCCCTTCACGGCGGCGATCGGCTGCTTGAACGCGTAGACCTGGCCCTCGTGTACCGCGACCCGTACCCCCTGCGGGGAACTGGAGGGCCCCTTTTCTAGTCGAGTCGCAATTGCAAGAGCGACTCATCTACCATATGCAGAGGAGCCACCTCGCGTCGTAGTGCTTCTCGGACCTTCTCACCCGCCGCTAGAAGTGTCGAGACGTCAGGTTCAGATGGAGCGCGCTTCGCTCCATCGAGCCCGCTACGGGCGGCCGTCATAGGGAACCGTATAGCGTTCCTGGTCAAAAGGTCCGCCCCACTTGTGTCGGTAGTGTGAGAGCGCCCACTGCTGATCTGCCTGTGCCTCGTTGCGAATGGCGGCGTCAGACTGGATCGTCTGTGACCCTGCGTGTGCTACGACGATGTCTGGACAGTCTATGAGCTTCTTCCCCGCGAGCTTGAACCGGCGGTAGAAGTCGACATCGCTCACGTACCAGCCGAAGGTCTCGTCCCAACAACCGACCTCGCGAATCGCAGCCATGTTGTAAGCCGCGAGATAGTCGTACACGCCGCCGCGGATTGAATCCCTCGTGAAGAGTGCGGCCCAGGGCTCTGCCGTATCACGCGCTCGCTCCGCGAGCTTCGTGACGGTCCCCGGCGCGCAGGACACGTCGTTGTGCATGAAGAGGCTGTACTTTTTTGATCCAAAACGTGCGACGCCGATCGCAAAGTTCTGCATCTGCGAAAACGACACTTTCCTCGTTGCCCGGTAGCAGCCGATGCCCAAACCCGTTGCGTCGAAACCTTCTTCTGACTGATCGATGATGTAGGCGTTGGCGCGCTCTGAGGCGCTCAGCGAATCGATCGCAGCCCGGAGTAAGTCTGGACGGTTCACATACGGGATATGGACCAGGTAGTCGCTCTCCTCGCCGCTCTCGTCGTCACTGTAGTCGTGCTCCCAATGGCCGAAATCGTGGACGATGTTCTCGTACCAAAAAACGCAATCGGCGCGCTCTTTGACATTTCGCCATGAGAGGCAGTTCTGCACGGCCGACCGAACGTCTGGCCAGCCGTCACCGTAGTCGTGACCCGCGAGCACACCGCCGTAACGAACCTTCGGCAACCATGCGGTGATGTCTGCGCGAACGTTTTCGTAATCGTGCGCGCCGTCGATGAACACGAAATCGCACTCGCCGTCTGCGAAATGTGTTGCGGCTTCGACCGAGGTCATGACTTTCAGCTCAACAAGATGGCTCACGCCGCCTTTTTCCATGTTGGCGCGGAATGCTTCGGGAGTGCAGCGCTCTACGCGGTGTTGTCCGTCGAGGAGGCCCGGAAATGGGTCGACGCAAACGAAACGGATCTGTTTGCCGCTGTTGGCGATCTCCACCGCCATGTAGGCAGCCGATCGACCGAGGAATGAACCCACCTCGACGATCGTCCCGCCGTCTGGCGTGATTCGCACCGCCTCCTGGTAGGTATCCTCGTACCCCATCCACCCCTCGATCGGTCCGTAGAAATGCTCCAAAGTTGCGCCCCTCGTCGGAAAAAAAAAGACCCTGGCCTATCACTCCGTCGCGTACACAGACATCTGAGTCTGGTGCAGTATGTACCCGACCACGCCGCCCAGGATGGCCCCGAGCAGCGGACGTCCGAGCACAGCTCCGAGCACACCCGCGACGACCGCTCCGCTGGTCGCGACCAGCGTGGAGTCGCGCAGGGTGGCGTCAGTGCGCTCCTTCCACTGCTTGGCCACCTGCGTGTCGGAGCACAGGTACTCGGACACGCTCCCGACGCCAAGAAGCGGTTGCGAGGCATACACATGGCCTGGAAAACTGTAGTTTCCCCGGTTGCGATCGAGGCGCATTGGTTGCCGGCGAACTTTCATCGTTGGGATGCCCATCATACCTCGGTAGGGATCGCGACCGTACATCATGATGTCAGGTTCGCCTGTGGTCCAAGAGCCGTGCTCGATGTAGGGAGCGATCGGCAACCCGGCCCTCTGTAGCGCCCCGAAATCAAACGGAGCAGTCTGCCCAGGAGCCAGCGCCGCAAAGTTCAGCTGGCCCGGAATGAGCTTCACAGTGCGCCCGACTTCTTGGCCGCCTTGTAGCTGTAGAACACGCTCAGGCCCCCGAGCACGTAGAGCACAGTGACGGCCGGCAGAGCGTACTTGAGCAAGTAGGGAGCCGACGCACGGCCCACAGACGAAATCAGCGGCGACACCACGTGCGTCTCAGCCGCAGCCACAAGCGCAGGGCCCCTCTCACGTAGATAGGCGTCGGGGTCGCTCACAAGACGCGCTGCCGCGTTGATAATCTGAGTCGCCGTCTGCACCCCCGAGCCGAGGCCCACTGCGCCCAAACCTCCGACGCTCAGGTCGATAGGCTGGTCCCGCCACATGAGATTCTTCACGTCGAACCCGGCGCCCGGAATCGACGTACGCACATTCCGCGGATATTGCCGCGTACGGCTCCGCGACTGGTAGCTGTAGATGTGCGGACGGTAATCAGTGTACGACATGGGGGTGTCCTGATGATAACAGAATTTTCAAACGTCGGCGAGCGTGTCCGCACCGTCGTCGACCGCTCGGAAAAATGCTCTCTTCGTCTCCGATGGGATGTCCGACCACGGAACCTGATAGAGACCGACGTTGCTGAGATCAAACAGCTCCCCCGCATTGCCGAGACCTGTCGCCTTCATACCGTACTCCTCCGCCACCGCCTCCGAGAGCGCACAGCTCTGCAAAAGGTCCGCATCCGCAGCCTCGTCGAGCGCGTTTTCTATGCCGCTGGCCCAGACGGCTGCAATCAGGCCGTTCGCGTTGTGGATCAACCACAAACCGACACCGTGCGGGTTTTCCGAACCCTGCTCCTCTGTGACCACGTCGTTACAGAGAATTCGGTCACCCGCGAGAGTGAGACGTTCGTCGGTCTTCGAGAGTACGAATTTCATAACGGTCTTCCTAGCGGAGCGGCGGGAGCGGAAGAATGTGCAGCTGCGACGTCCAGAGAGGGTACGCCTCCGTCCCACTGTTTTTCAAGAGCCACTTGTGTCCGGGGTGCGCGTACGTGTGAGGAGCCCACCACGACGGGGACACGATGAACACGCGGTCCGCGACCCGTTTCCACTCATCAATCGCCAGGTCCGGCCTGTCCAAATGCTCTAGCACGTGCGATGCGAAAATAGCCCCGAACGACTTGTCCGCGAACGGCAACATCCGTGCGTCTGCATAGCTCACACGGTCACTTCCGTGAGCCACATCCCTCGGAGCCGCGATGTCGATGTTCACGTCCCCGACAAGCTGCGGCCCGAACACAAGCGCCCGCAACGAAGACGAAGGCGTCCCCGCGCCCACATTCAAAAGAGGCTTGCCGACACGGTCGCAGTACGCCCGCGCGAGCTTCGCCATCGCCACCGGACGCACAATCACATCGCGGTGGTAAGCCCATCCGACGTAAGACGCCGCGCCTCGAAGCAGCCACGCGTTCACGGGACTGCCTTTTTGCTGGGGCTCGTGATGAACCAGAACGCGAGCCCGATGACAACGAACGCGCCGCCGCCGATAGCAGCGTTGCGTATGAGTTTTTTCTTCGAGGCGGCGGCAGCTGCTTCGATCTGCGCGACCTGGGCCGCCGCTGCCGTCGTTGCCGCCTGCGCAGTCGCAGCTGCCTGAGCCCTCTCTGCGTCAGCCTGGGCGGTCATATCGGCGCCCCGTGCGGTGGCCTCCCGTGCGCGACGACGTTGCTGCGGGCCTCCGGCAGCGGCGTCCACGCTGAGGTTGATCACCTCTAGGGGGTTATCCGCAATTTTCTTGATGGTGCTTAGGAAATTCCCAAGCGGTCGCGAATAACTCACTTACTGCCTCCGAACATGAGCCAGCCTGCACCGAGAACGGCAACCCCTGCGACGCCTGCAACGACCAGCATGGTCTGGCGCTTGGTCGCAGCAGCGACGCGCAAGCGGGCGACGTCTACCGTGCTTTGCGCAAGGATTTCTGCTGACCGTGCGGTGGCTCCCGACCCGGCGCGGGCGGCTTCGAGGTCGAGCCTCGCCGCCTCCTCGCCTCGCTTCGCGGCTCGCTCGTTTTTCTTCTCGGCGCCTGAGCCTGCTTTCGCTCCGGCGTCAATAGCTCGCGCCCCTCCCTCGATGATGTAGTTCCAGAAGCCGAGTTGGGGCTGTGGTCGCGAGTAGCTCATGGCGTTTCACGCGGCGGCGCGCTTCGGCATGAGCACCATGCCTACGAGGCCGAGCACTGCCACGCCAACAACACCGCCTACGATCAGCATCGTATTCTTGTTCGACGACTTGTGCCCAGACGCCGCCGCGTCGCGGGCTGCCTCCGCTTGAAGGCGGGCGATTGCGAGCGCATTGGCGGAACCGGCAGCAGCTCCTTGCATCGTAAGCCGGGCGATTTCAAGATTGCGTCTCGACTCGCGCTCGCGCTTTTGTGGGCCACCGGCCGCGATGTCGGCAATCGTGCTGGTCGCTTTCGCGCCCTCTGCGATTGCGGCCGAATAGTCAGCTTGTGTGGTGGACGGCGATCGCGTCTCCTGCGCGGTGCGCGGTTGCTGCGGCTTCGAGGGCTGCCTGTCGCTCTTTGGTGCGGAGGGTGTGGTCTCGCCTCGCTTCGCGGCTCGCTCTTTCTCGGCGCCTGAGCCTGCTTTCGCTCCGGCGTCAGTAGCTCGCTCTTTTTTCTTCTCGGCGCCTGAGAAGCCGAGTTGGGGCTGTGGTCGCGAGTAGCTCATGGCGTTTCACGCGGCGCGCTTCGGCATGAGCACCATGCCTACGAGGCCGAGCACTGCCACGCCAACAACACCGCCTACGATCAGCATCGTATTCTTGTTCGAGGACTTGTGCCCAGACGCCGCCGCGTCGCGGGCCGCCTCCGCTTGAAGGCGGGCGATTTCGAGCGCATTGGCGGAACCGGCAGCAGCGCCTTGCGCCGTGAGCTGGGCGATTTCAAGATTGCGTCTCGACTCGCGCTCGCGCTTTTGTGGGCCACCGGCCGCGATGTCGGCAATCGTGCTGGTCGCTTTCGCGCCCTCTGCGATTGCGGCCGAATAGTCAGCTCCGAGCGAATTTGCATGGTACGTCATGGGGCTTTTCCGTCTGTTGGTTTCCGTCGCACGCTCAGCATGGCGTTGCGAGCTTTCGTTGCTTCGGAGATGCGTTGCTCTCCTTCGGGCCGGCGCTCGGGTGGTAGGCGGTCCGGGTGCCACTCCATCACGATCTTACGGTAGGCGCGGCCGATCTCATCTTCGCTCGCCTCCTGCGCCACCCCAAGAACCTCCCAGGGAGGGACGACCGGAGGTGCCGCAGGGCGCCGCGGATTCGCAGCTTCCGCAGCCGCAGCCACAGCTGCCGCCTTCTTCGCCAAGAACTTCATCTTTTCGATGCCGGCTGTGAACATGAACTGAAAACAATCGGTACACACGCACGCGCCCTCCGCAGGGCGCATGAACTGCACCTGCGCGCCAGCGACGACGTTGCTGCACCCGACGCACACGAACGTCTTGCTGTTCGGGAGGTTGCGTACCGCCTGGCTCGCGCGGGCGGCGAAGACATCACGGGCACGATCGGCGAGGTTGTCCACGGCAACCTCCACCAGGTCGTCGACCAGATCTCCGAACCCTCCCACTTTCTTCCTTCGCGACATCTTTCACCCTTGAAAATCAGACCACAGCGAACACTGCGCCCAGTCCGCTGAGCCTATCATACGTTCCGGGTCGAAGCGGAGGTCTACGCGTGCGATTCCACGCACGGGTGAGAGCGTCCACGACGACACCGAGGCCGCTCGAAGGCGCTCGGCGGTAGACGCCAGGCTGCACCGGCGAGGTCTCGTACCCGAGGTGGTGCGAGTAGTTCATCGGCATGCCGATGAACGTACCTGGGCCCCAACCATACGGCGCGTAGGTGCCTCCTGGTGGCCCCGAGCGCATCGCGTAGGGGTCGATGCTCTGGGTGTAGGCAGCGGTTGGGATCGGAGCCGGAAGCATGCCCATGGCGCGGTGGTAGGTCATATTCTTTTTTCCAGTCGATTGATTTCGCCGTGGATGTGACGGACGTCCCAGGATATCTTCCGGAGCGCGTTCTCAAGCGCTTTGCCTGTGAGGGAGGCGTGTGCCTCTTCTTGACGCATTTTTTCGGCCTCAGCGAACTGATATCGCGCGAATCCGAAGTTTTCCGGAATCTCGGTTAGCAGTTCAGTTTCGAGCCTCGTCCACATCTTTAGGGCCTCGCTGTCTTTGATGTTGACGAAGCGTTCGCCGTTTTCCCGGTACAGATGCTTGAGAGAGGAGAGATCGCTCTCCAGATCTGGCTCGCCTCGATAGCTCTGGGTTTTACCCATCTTCCCGGTGTCGAAAAACACGACTCTTCCGTCCAGGAGACCGGCCTGGATGTTGTCGTTCATCGTGTAGCCGCGCTCGTGCATCTCGTGCAAAGCGGCTTGGATCTCGTCAAGGCGTGCGCGGGACCACTTCTCGGGTATCTCCACGTACGGCTTGATCTGAAAACCCTTGGCGCCGTGCTTCACAAATTCCGAGCGCAGCACCGGCACCCCGAGGTCCGCCACAGCATTGCCCAGCCGCGTTTGCTGCCGCAGCATGTTCGACGCCTCTGGCGGCGTGCGGTGTCCTGGGTTGTCCGGCTGGTACGGCACCGTGGTCGAGACCTTCACTACGTGGTCGCCGACGCGGAAAGCGATACCGTCATCGCCCTTCCCGAGCAACTCCGCACGCCCGGTCGCCACCGCGTCGATGTAGGGGTTTTCACTGCGCGGTACGTCCACCTTACCCGCGAGGTCGTTGATGAAATGCTTGAGGGACTCTCGTGGGATCTGTGTTCCGTAAGACGCGTCTTCGCGGCGTGACACACGAACGCGGGCGCCTTCGGTTTTGATGAAGTAGCGCACGGTCTGATCGCCACCGAGATCTATGATCTTCGGATGGACCTTCACATCAATCGCATGCACTGCCGCATTCCGCGCGAGACTCACGCGCCTTCGCGAGGTGCGTCTTCGCGAAGCAGAACGCCTTGAAGTGCGACGGCGCGAAGTCATCCGGCGATCCATTCACCGATATATGCCAACTCCGCGAGCACCGCCCGAAGCCTGTCCACACGGCCTATGTGCTCTCGCACGGCCTTCGCAGCGTAGACATCCCCGAGAGGGTAGTAGTCCCGCCCGTTCGGGGACGCCTGCTCCACTTCGCGCAACGCATTTAGTACGGCGCGATACGCAGCGTCGTTCTCCTCCTTCAACCTACCACGGGGGGTGCCGTTCATGTGGACGACAGGCACGACGGGTGGCTCTCCGAGACCCGACCACTCGGGCTCAGTCCCCGGTGCGCCGGCCCAGACGGGGGTCGCGTTCGCTCTCAAACGCCGAGAATTTCTACGACTAGAGGTGCGGCGGGTCATGATCTGCCGTCCTTCAGCGCTTTGTAGAGTGCCGTCTCGAAGCGTTTGGTATAACGCTGCACCTCAAAGAGGGTGGCATCGTCATTGAGGATGACTGCGTACGTCGTAGCGCGCTGCGCGGCGCGGAGGCCGGCGACAGGGTCTACGACCCACTTCAGGTCGATAAGATTGCCATTGAGATGCCAGCGAAGATCTGCCTCAGTCTCGTGGGCGGGGGAGAAACCGTTTGCTCGGACAGGTGCGCGGCGGCGCGAAGTGCGGCGGGCCTTCGCAGAGCGCTGGGAGGAGGGGTTGCGTCGCAACCTCCGCTTCCTCTCTGTGTCGTCCACAACGTCACCGGACGGGACCATACGGAAAGTCCCGTCGCCGAGAGGATCGCAGCCGTAATCGTCGCCAGCTGCACGGGCACCGATGGAGGTGCGCTTCGGTACAAGACACTCACGATCCAACTCATACCCGAACACAGACGGAACATCTTGCTCACGCAGAAGGTCGCTCGGCTTCTTGCGCCGGCTGTTGCGCCGGAGGTGGTGTGAAGTGCGGCGGGTCATGATCTGTCTCCGTCAAAAATCAAGACGCACTTGCCGTTGTCAAACAACACCCGAAGCAAGCCCGCGTCCAGAAGGGAATGTAAATCACGTGGTAAAAAATCTACGAATCCGGCGAACGTGAATCGCGTCATTGTCCTTCTGCCCCACATCGCAACTTTCACGCTTTCCAGACGGCCCGAGACGTAGCGTTCTACGTCGAAGCGCTCATTCCGTCGGAGGTGATGTGAAGTGCGGGGGGTCATGAGCGTCTCCTGCTGGTGCGACGGCGCGAAGTGCGGCGATTGGCCTGGAGTTTACCCGCTTTGGTCCACGGGTCCAACCCGAGAACCAGTCGATATACCTCACTGCCAGACGCGCCATCGTACTTCGAGAGCCAATCCCTTGCGGCTTCCGTCGTCACTTCCTGACCTGCCGCAGCCTGCTTCGCGAGCCAACCGAGCACGGCCCTTTCGGCGATGTCTCTCGGGACGGAGAACAGTGAACGGTGATCGTCGTAACCTACCGAGGTCTGGTTGATAGCTTGTCGACCATCCGGCAAAGAAATTTGCCAAGTAGAAGTGTCTCCACGCTTGCCGATCAAGGTCCAAACAGCCCCCTTCCGGTCCGTCTCAGGAACCGGCAGCTCCGTTCTCACGAGCTTGTAAGCTGAAATGAGGTGAGCGACCGTCGCGGCTTCGTCGGCCTCTGCGAACGCCACGCCCTTCTTCGTGCCTGCCTCTTTGGCTTCTGTGTTCTCGCGACGCGTCGCTGGGCCCGATGCCTCTACATCGGTCGCTGGTCGCACATACGCCCACGCCTTGTCGTCGTAGTCACCCATGTCTTCGTCCGCGCGCGAAAAACCTTGGTGCGTGACGGTCCAGTAATGACCCTTCGGGCCGCCACCTGCCGTCTCTTTCGGCATGTAGACCACGTCTCCGACGGAGTATCGCTCTGCGCGACCGCCACGGGCCCTGCGTTCGATAGATATCTCGCCGGGAGCGGGCCCTCTGTAGGCGGGCGCCCTGGGACGGGGTGCCGGGCGAGGTGCTTCTTTCCGCGGCGCAGGATCTGCGTACCGTGTCGGACCGCTCACAAGCGCTTGCGCTCGTGCAGCGTTTTTTTCCGGGACGCGCCAACCCTTGGCCACAGGATCCCAGCGACCGCCGAGGTCTTTGAGCTGCTCTTTGACGGGGAACGTGTTGCCCGTGATGAGAACCGTCGCCGCGTTCTGTCGAAGACGGCGCGAAGTGCGGCGAGTCATAGCGCTATCATCGTGAGCATGCGCAAGATTTCTGCGTACGCCTCAGTGGGTGTTTTGTCGTGGGTGTTGAACTGCCCGAGGCGTTTGTGAATACCACCGAGGGTTACGAAGCCTGTGTCGAGCCAGATGTCAGTAGGAGTACCGTCCGCGAGGCGTACAAAAACCTGACGACGATGCGCTTGCTTACCTGTACCCTTGTAGCCTTGGCGAATCGTTCCTACGCCGAGGTCGCGCTTGAGCTTTGGTAGGAGCTTCGCGAGTGCCGTGTTGAACTCATCCTGACTGAGTTCCGCGTTGCGGCGAAGAGGACGTGAGCTTTTGCGGCGCGAGGTGCGGCGAAGAGGACGTGAGCTTTTGCGGCGCGAGGTGCGGCTGGTCATTTTGCTCACCTACGGGAAGTGCGACGACGGGGACTCTTGCGCCGTGAGTTTGAACGCAAAGAGAGCGTGCGATCTGCCGCCTCTTTGATCATCTCCAGAGCGGCTGCCTTGTAGCCTCTCGGGGTAGAGGCTGCGGGCATCCACACGTGGATCTTGCCCTTGTCGTTGAAGGTGCCAATCCACGTCGAATATGGCAGCGTCTTTCCGGATGCCACTTGAAGCTCGTTTGGATCTACGAGCACCGTCCACGTACCTTTTGAACGGCCTTTTTCGATCTTCATCGGTAGCTCCTGCGGCGTGATGTTCTGCGGTTCGACGCGAGCGGACGTACTTTCGCATTGGCAATGCGCTCTGCCCGCAGGATGTGATTTCCGATGGCAGTGCGCTCCGCGTCAGACTGCGCAAGAGCCCGCGCCTGTCTGTTCGTCTCTTGCATGTGCTGTGTCGCAGCGTTGTACGCAGCTCGGTAAGAGGAGTCGCGCCAGACGGGGATCGAGTAGAGCTTTTTGTACGCGGCCTCGACCTTACGAAGCGCCTTCACGACCTCGGACCGCGAAGCGTTCCGACGCAACTCGCGCAAGCAGCGCAGTTTCCTCTTCCAGACTTCGTGCAAGTCTGGATCGTTCGCTATATCGCTCGCCAGATCGATCGCCTTCCGCACGGCTTCGGTGGTGCGCGCAGCTAGCTTGGTGGCCTCCTCCGGGTTCGCATAGGAGAGTCTAAACGCCTTGGAATTCAGGTCCGACGCCTCTTGCAATGCGGCGCGCACCGCATGAATATCCTTGCGCTTCGTCATGCGCGGCAACGCTTCATCGATCTTGTGGATCTGCTCTAAGGACCAGGCGATAGATCTCTCCAGATCGGACTCCAGATCGGACCGCGAAGCGTTGCGAAGAAGGCTCGTGCGACGGCGGGAGTTTTTTCTCATAGCCGCCTTTGGCATGAGCGCAATATCGACCACACGAAGCTCCGCAAGAGCGCGATTCGCGGACGCGGTATCACCACGTGCAAACGCCTCGCGAGCCCGCGTTGCAATCTTTGCTCGCTGATACCAGTTGCTGTTGCGTCGGAGACTGCGGCGTGTTTTGCGTGAACGTCTGCGGCGTGATGTGTAGCGGTTCATCGTTTGCCTTTTTTGCGTGAGAGAGCGAGGCGTCGATCGTTGGCGCCGCCGACACGCCCTGCCGGTTCGTCTTGCAGCATCAAAGGGGCGAACCGTCATTCGAGTTACCCCGTGTCGGCGAACCGTCGTTCGAATTACCGCGGCTCGAAAGTTGACGACGCGATTTTCCTGCCGACGCCAGATTCGGACGAAAACCACCCTGACGTAGTGTCGCGTCAAGACGGAGCGCAGACTGTACCGCACCCGCAGCAAACCCCGCGGGGGTCTCTGCGCGAATGTCCGAATGCACGCTGCGGGCCTCCCCGAGCGTGTGCGAGCGGCCTTGCTGGTCGACAGACGCCCACACCGCCTGCGGCTTGAACCACAGACGCACGACGCCGTCAGGGCTGGTGGCGTGCGGAACCTTCAACGCCCCTGAAACGCGCCACCCCTGGCCCTCTAGATACGCCATGACGGCGTTCTTCGCGGCCTGGAACGTCGGCGTCTTGCCGTTGCGGCGGACGGACCTCCCAGACTCGCCATCACAGCCCTCCGCATGCCAGCCGCGCTTGCCGCAAGTCTCGCATGCCTCGTTATGTGTGACACCGCACACCATGCACTCTTCGTCCACGATGTGTCCGGCGCAGTCCTCTTCGGTCTCGTGCTGCGCGGCGCCGTTGCGGCGGAGGCTGCGTGTACCTCGTTGGTAACGGGCATCCCACTCTGCTTGCTCTTTGTCGGTGTTTTGCGGGAGACGTGCGCCAAGCATGTCGCCGCGACGGTCCGTACACTCACGATCGAACTCTGGGTCTACACCCCGCGCCTCTGCGTTTCTGACGGCTCTGTCGTAAGCACGTTCTGCCGCAGCGAGACGGGCGCGCTCTGTCGCATTGAGGAGGAAATGGTTGCGCCGGAGGCTGGTGCGACGACCATGCGCCGCGCGCAGGTGCGTGGCGCTGGAGCCGTAGATGGTGGAGCCGGTCTTGGAGGGAACCTCGACCTCGTACTTGCCTTTGTGGGCTTTGATCACGGTGCCTGTGATCCATTCCCCGTAACCGATCGATACC
>Ga0163150_10001465_pt1 | contig 39702 bp, 58 predicted proteins | sample OliLakLV19P2IB_FD_148628 | JGI IMG/M metagenome (GOLD analysis project Ga0163150, IMG submission 148628) | Freshwater microbial mat bacterial communities from Lake Vanda, McMurdo Dry Valleys, Antarctica - Oligotrophic Lake LV.19.P2.IB | ecosystem: Environmental > Aquatic > Freshwater > Lake >... | reverse complement strand
AGCAGAGCCGGATGATCTCTAAGTTTCCGGCGATATGGTGTCGTTCAACCAGTAGCATGATGTTATATAGAGGGCTGACCCTGAATTTCCGAGGGTGAAATCACGGATTTAGCAAGACTTTTCTTGAGGTATCCCTAGATTTACCCAGATTTCGGTTCAACTGTTCTGAACCCTACTTCCTTAGTGGCCTTTTTTGTGTGCAGAATGTCTGCAATTTCCAACTCCAGCATCAGTCCAAATTTTGCACTGGCAGTTGATGCAGCTTCTCTACGCAACGCCACAACCTGACGATGCCAATCTTCGTTGTGATGAGGACACAGAAACGAATCATAAGGTTCGCTCATCCCGCTCATCGCCATAACCGAAGATCGAGGACCGTAACAGCCTCGCTTTTCGTTCATCTTTGCGGCACAAACTCCGCAGCAAACGTAGTCGCCCTCTGGCACAACGCCCGGATTAGGCGTGTATCGAAACTGTGTGTTGTCTAGTTGCATGATTCTCCTTAATGTCAAAAGAGTATTTGACGAAATCAAATGAACCCGGAATTGGATGTTGTTCCCCGAAATTTACGAGAAACGCCACCCATGCCGGGTATGGGTCGTCGCCATACTCTTCGCACGCATCTACGATTTCATCCCATTTTGCATACAGTTCTTCTTGAGTCATTATCCTTCTCCTCCAATATCGTGATTGGCGTGTCTGTCCAATCGTCTTTGACGGACCTCTGGAGGAACAGGCTTGAGTTTTGTGAGATCATATTCTGGACGCAGATCATCGTGCCATCCATACTCATGATCAAAGCCAAGAAGACGATTGCGTCTGAGCTTTAAGAAAAGATCGACTGCATCGTCAGCTTTTTCAAAGAGATATTCTTCGACATCTACAAATAGAGCCTTTTCCCAGTCTGGCTGATTGTAGACGGCGAATCTGAGATCCTCCATTTGAAACATGCAGAGCACATCAAATAGACCAATCTCAAAACCGATGTGGGTCTCTAAGAGACACACAAGCATCGGTTTTAGTTCTTCATCTGTGTAGATCTTCTTTGCCATCCTTGGCACCTTTCACTCAGTTGTTTCCTCGGCTCGTCTCCAAAACTCATGAGATTCAGCCTCAGTAACCGGCACACCACTTTCGTTTTGCCACAAGTAGTAAGCCGCTTGTTTGACCCTCTCATTTCGTTCTTGCCTGCCACGATCCATCGCTTGATCCATCTCTTGCTCAGCTATACAGCAGGCAATAAATGTATCTCCATGTGATTTGGCGGCGATCTCGCTCAACTGCGATCTCAAAACATCTTGAACAGATGATCTACCATCTGACGTGTCTAAAAAATGTGGCCAGCCAGTGCAACACCACAAAACATCCCTAGCCTCATCATCTGATGCTTTTGGGAAGTATTCTCTAACAACGTCTAATGGACTCATCGTTTGCCCCTACAATTTTTGCACAGCGTCACAATCCACGCCCCTTCAGATGTGACATTCTCAGTCGATCCGCAGCCTTCACAAACCTTGTACGACTCTTCTTCGACAGCATCGAGAAGAGCAAAGATTTTGTCGTTTCCAAGGTCAACGTAAACACGCAGACCTCCAAACTTCTCTTTGATTTGAGCGAATCGGAAATTCTCTGGCGGATCAGCGACAGCAATGTCATCACACAGCTTTTCAAGCAACGCATACCAACCGTCGCCACATTCCAAGCCCCATGCCATACAAGTTTTTGTCGGGTCTCCGTAGAGACCAGCAAAAAATGTAGGATGTTTCGCTCTCAGTTTCTCAGTTAGATCTGCGTCCATCGAATTGCCTTTCTGATGTTATTCTGGCACCATTTCCGGTTTACGTCAATGCCAGATCTTTTCTCATTTCGACTTCATGACGCCTGTATCCAAGCTTTTGATAGAAGCCGACATTGCTCTCGTTGCAATCCAGAATGATCTTGTAACATCCATGTGACACAGAAACGGCTTCTGCGTGTTCCATGAGTGCCCTGCCAACACCTTTAAGCTGACAATCGGCACGAACCGCAACATCTTCTATGTGAGCGACATGGCCCCCATTGCGGATGAATTTGGGTTCGATGATTACAGAGATTGTGCCAATGACCTGATCATTGTTCATGGCAACATAAGTGTGAATGCCACACTTCAACCTTTTTCTGAAAACCTCACCAAGTTTTTCAGCGTCAAGATTGACAGGCGATAGCACCGACAGAGTTTCTGCAAATCCTTTTGCAAAGTCTGGTGCCACCAAAGATCTGATTTCTACTCCATCCATGAATTCTCCTATTCTTTCTGAATCTCATCAATTTCGGCGGCGAGTTTTCTGACTTCATCCACCAAAAATGTTGTTTCCTTGATGTGGTGTTCTTCTAAGGCCCTGAATCGTTCTTCCCACGTCTTGGACGGATCGTCCACATGACGTTTGACCTTGACCCACTTGTAGCCTTCGTAATCTTGTGTTCGGCTCATAGTTCTTCCTTAAATGCTTCAATGAGTCTACTCTTCCAAAAGAGGGGGTCAAGCCAACCATTCTCCATTGGCTGATAGCCTTCTCGCAAAGCAGCGGCACAACTGACCGCATATCTCCCAGCCATGATCTCGATGTACTCAGGAATCGACATGTTTGGAGGCTTCCAACCAGTTCTCAACCATTTTTCATTGTCGTCTTCGTCTTCCACATTGATGAAGTATAACATTTCTCCATCTTCTGTGGTATACTGAACCACATTGACTCCAACCTTGTCGCCTGTAGTCAAATCCTTGCTCTTTTTGGATTGACCATTAACAAGAAATGCGGTCTCATGGGAGCACCGCATTTCTTGTCCAGATTGGAATACAATTTTTGTAGCAGGAACTTCAACATTCTGCCATCCCATTGCATCACCTTTTCTGATATCCACGGAGTTCATGCCACAGCAACACATGGAAGTCGTACACGGCCTTCTCGTAAATCGAAGAATACCGACCGTGCTTCCACGTCATCGAATTCATGCCCTTCTGTGCAGATTCACAGATGGCAACATCTTCGTCTTGAATCAAGTGGCTCTTAACTACGCCACGACGCATCGCACGTTTGGCCTCCCATGACTCGAAGTTCTCAAAGTCAAAGAAGAAATCAAACTTGACACGACACCTGTCAACAGAGATCGGCTCAATGATGTTCACATCCATCATGTTCCCATACATGTTGATGAACATGTTGGGGAAGATGAACGCATACAACACTTTGTCGCCAAGTCGTTCATCGACGCCGCTGGTTTTGCCGATTTGGATTGATGTGCGACCCTTGCAGATCGTCTCAAGTTGTGGTGATTCCAAACCACCAGCCAATGTGTCGCCGTGGATGTAAGAGACGTGCAGACCACCATCCAAAGAGTTGTCTGCAAACACCTTCCAGTTGCAATTCAGTTCGTATGACTTGCTGAAGGATGGCTCGCACTTGAGACGACCAAAACCATCTTGGAGATATTGTTCCAAAGGGGCAATGTCTGTTTTCAGCGTCCGTGGGTTGCCGTCGCCGCCAAACGGACCATCCAGATCAAGGAACACATACGGACCCCACGTATCCACTGAGATTGGTTTCAATCCATATCTCTCTGTCTCGAAGCATTTCTGTGCCCCCAGACGTGGAGCGGCCTTCAACTCGCCCAGATGGCCATATCGCCAACCGTGGTACGGGCACTCGAAGAACTCGCAGGAACCATGTTCCTGTGCCACAACGGCTCCCTTATGACGGCAGACGTTGTGGTGGGCATAGAGTTTGTTGTCTGCCGCCCGAACAACCACGAATGGGTTCCCGGCAATCTCGCCAGTGAAATAGTCGCTGGGATGCTTCACTTGATCGACACGACCAACAGCCATCCAGTTACGTTGGAAGACACGCTCGACTTCGTGATCAAAAAACGTAGGATCGGTGTACCATGTGTAGGGCGGAGTGCGGCTGTCTTCCAGACCACGAGTGGGGTCGAAATTGTCGAGGATCTCGTCAAACGTCTTGTGCGGCACTTGATTCCCTTTGCTTTTGGTACTGTTCAAACACCTTCTTGCCAAGCTCAGTGAGCCGGTAAGACGGGTTGTAGCACATGTTTTCTCCGTGGTATGACATCATGTCAATGATGCCTGCCTTGCTGAGCCTGTCACATTTGGCCGTGTCTTGTGAGGACCAACGATCCAACACAAACGACCCATGACGCAGGTTCTTCTGGATGTGTTCCAGATCTTCATCATCGACCTCGAACGAAAAAATCACGACGCACCCTCATGGTAAGGTTCCAAATCCAATTTGACAAGCACCTAGTAGCGTTCGTCCTCGTAATCGTCGTTGTATTCTGGCAAACTGTCATCAACGCCATGTGAATGGGCGTCTTGGCCAGAATTGACGAGTCTGGACTGTTGAGCAGACCCAGAAGCATGAGCATCACCGTAGTAAAACTCATACTTGCAATCAGGACAATAATCTGTCCGGGCCGTGGATTGCAGGTTTGGATGTGAACACCAACTCATCTTCTGATTCCTTTCATGTATGCAATGTGTCCTACACATTGAAGGTTTGGATCTGTCTGCAATGGATTGTCATTGACCTGCCCATCTGGGATCGTATGACAGCCTTGCGGCAAATCAGTTTGCTTCTCGAACTGTTCCTTCTCCAACTCTTTCACCCAACTATCTCGATATTTGAAAGTTGGAGAATCTGGATTAAAGGGACACTCTCCGCACATTTCACGCATCACAGCCTCCCGCTGTAATAATCCTTCCACATGTCGTCCCAATACTCATGATGATACTCGGCACAACGACGACACAGAAGTTGTGACCGGTTTGGATCATCTGGATGGCTTTTGCCATCAAAAGGATCGTGGTTTGTTGGGTAACAAGTTCTGGAATCTTCCAGACACAACCCACGAATTGTACCACAATGTTCGCAGCGAGGCCAGATCTTGTAAACGAAAAAAGCCCTCCAATGATCATGGAAGGCTATTCTAAGAATGTCTCTGATAATGTGTGCTGAGAACCCCAAAACGAAAATGATCACAAGTTTCATGATGCTGGTCTTACAGGATGTGCTTCTGGGAGTTTCATTTCCATAACAGTGACATAGCCAATGAATGGCGAACGATCTTCTGCCCACTTGGCTGCTGCATCAATAGTTGGGAATGGACCCCAAATTTCGTACCCTGTGGACGGACTGCCGGTTAGTGCGACGTATTTCATATAAGCATTTTACACAGTCAATAAAAAAAGGCCAAGCCCAGATAATTTTTTCTGAGCCTGACCAAGTTTGCTGACTTTTTTTGCCACCAGCGGGGCGTGCATGATCGGATTCGAACCGACACATATTCCTTTGTTGGGAATCGCTCTACCATTGAGCTACGTGCTGTGACGTTTAGTTGGTCTGTCACCGACCGAGTTAAGGTTTCTGTTTATGAAACAGACTGCACTGGTCTCAATCTTCAGACTTTTGTCAGTTTTGTTGTCAACTGGTAATGCTCCAGTTTCTCCCAAATTCCAATCGGGTGTGCTGCTTTTGCACCATGACTCTGACATCTGTCGTCTTTTTAAGACTTACGTGCTACACTTTAACGTCTCTGTGGCGTCATCTCTTCACAGTTCCTATGGCTTCCGCAGATAGGTTCTGTGCCTCAACTACCATTTCAATCGTCTCGGCGTTTTTGGTCGGCCCGATGTACGCTCGACGCATCGTCGTACTACCGTCCTAGCAAAAAGGTCAGGATGACAGGAGTTGAACCTGCGACTTTCTGGTCCCAAACCAGACGCTCTACCAAGCTGAGCTACATCCTGAATATACTATCTATCAACCAACCACTCAAAACTGGCGGAGGTACGAATCGAAGGCACGGCCTTTGTTGCAACAGTGCCGTAACCCGACTATGTTTATACCCCTCCGCCATAACCTTGTCCGCAACATAGTGAACTACCCACGCCCCTAAAGGGGCGGGGCTTCCCGCTTCATCCTCAGCCGACTGAAATTCAGTCGGATTGTACCTGAGTCTGCGGGCTTTACTTTCGGGCGTTCCGCCCGTAGTTGGTTTAATCCTTGCTTCAACACCATCTTCGCAGCATTCACGTCACGATCATGATGTATACCGCAAGAACAAGTCCATGCACGATCACTGAGCTTCAAGTCCTGTTTGATGCAACCGCACCCACTACAGGTCTTACTTGACGGAAAAAATCTGTCAATCTGGACGATAGTTCTTCCGTACCACTCAGCCTTGTATTGCAACTGTCTGGTCAGTTCATACCAACCACAGTCGGCAATCGCTCCTGCGAGACAATGGTTCTTCATCATGTTCTTCACGGCAAGAGTTTCCACACAGATGACTTGGTTCTCGTCAATCAGTTTTCTGGTCGTCTGATGCAAGTGGTTAGACCTAACATCTTTGACCTTTTGGTGGACTCTCGCCAACTTGTGACGAAGTTTCATTATCCTCTTGGACTTTTTATCTGTTGTCTTGTGCCTCCTATGGCTTAACTTCCTCTGGACTTTCTTAATCTTACTTCGCAACATCCTGTACGGCTTGATGTTTGCGTACTCTTTACCGTCGCTATCGACTACCAATGTTTTGATGCCGAGATCAATGCCAATCACCTTGTCGATCTGTGGCAGTTGATCTACGTTTTTCTCAACCATCAAGGTGCAATGATACTGTCCTGCTTTGTTCTTGGTGATCGTGCAGTACGAGATTTCTTCATTGACTTCACGGTGGATGACGCACTTGATACCTTCTTTGAACTTCGGGATGGACAGTTTGCCATCGACCAGTTTGATGTTCTGTGGTACACGGAACGCTTGCTTATCGTACTTATTTTTGAACTTCGGGAATTTCGATCTCTTCTCAAAGAAGTTGTTATACGCTGCTTCAAGGTTCTTGATCGTTTGTTGTAGGCTCTGGCTATTGACTTCGGTTAGCCACGTCAAGGTTTTCTTGAGTGTGGTCAGGTCTTGGCAGTCTTTGAAGTAACCGTTGCTTTTGCCATTGTTGAGGTATTGTTGTTGTCGTTGTTCGAGGAAGTAGTTGTAGAGGTATCGTGTGCAGCCAAAGTGTTTGGCGAGCAGTGTTCGTTGTTCAGCGGTTGGGCGAAGCCTGAACCGATATGTGTATTTTATACCCACGAACTTATGTAGTATAAAGCCATCAGATTTTGAGACATTTTTCAGGAAATCTTTGCGGAGGGTGTTTTTGTCCTATTCAACCAAGTGTTACTCAGCTTCAAGGAAGAGTAGTTTTTGAGACGATCTTTATGGCATCGCCTTCATCCCCTACCCTAAAGGGCTGGTAGGCAGTCTCCCTCGCTCCGCTCGGTCGCTTGACTGGCTTGCATCTAGCGATGTAGGGGCTTCCGGCTCCGAAGACTGGTAAAATCGGACTGGTGTATCTTACTTCTTTTCCCTCGGCGGCACAACCGTAGTTTCTGTCAATGGCGTTGGCTCCGGGAGAACCTCTGCCACCGGCTTCAGTTTCAGACTGACGTTCATCACATCAGTCTGGACTGCTGCACCTCGATCATACCCTTGGTGCCAAATCGCCATGAAATGGTCCGGTTTGTTGATTGCGTCCGAAACTCCGGCCACATATCCCTCGGTCTTCAACGTCTCGTTCTTCTGATTGGCCTGCTGGAGACCGGCGATCAGTTCTCTGATCTGATCAGCTTGGATTCTCTCCTTCTGATCTGCCGCCTTCACCAGCACTTCGAGATTGGAAATCTCACGCTGAGTGTTCAGCGTGTAGTGACCAATCAATGTGGCGATTGCAACACCGACGTAGACAGCGAGCGTCTTAGACATTCTGATCCATCCTTCTTGACCTGAGACTCGGAATGCAAAAGTTGTAACAGTCGTCATTGAGGGAATCGAACCCCCGACATCTGCGTGTAAAGCAGAGGCGATACCATTTCACCAAATGACGTGGTGGCAGCGGCAGGTCATTACTCCTGCAAATCGAAACTTATGAGGTTTTTGCTGATGAATTCCCATCTGACATTTTCCCGTAAGGGAAACAAGGGGCGAAGAGATCGTTTTTAGCTTCGCTGCCGTTTTGTGATCTCTGACTTCACCAACTGTACCCACAGTCTGGACAGTAACCAACTGGGTCATCCCAGCCGTAACTCTCGCAGACCATGTTATCATGAGAGCATCTTTCTTGCAAGGCCGCTGCATCTTTTTGAATCTGCATCGTCAATGCGTTGATTTCAGCCCTCTTCTCTTCAATCCTTTTTCTTTCGGCCCGAATTTCTTCAAGCAAAAGTTTGCTTTCCAAACTCTCCATATCACTCCGTTACTGGAACGTCTTCCCAATACCACACAACAAAATGAGTCACTTTATCGTCTCCAAGAATGTGTTTGCATGTCGTGTATTCGTTGATGCTCACAACTCTCTCTGGAGAAAGTTTGTTGACGAAATCTGCCAGTTCCTGACGAACTTCAGTCATCGTCTTTGCAATCCACGTTCCTTTGTCATCGTGCTTGTGGTTTTTCCACCACAAAAATCCTTTAGACCAACTTCCAGAAGGATGCGTAAACTCTTTGCGTGTTATATTCATGTTGCCCTCCGCAAGTATATATGCAGAAGACAACAAGAGCTACTGAAAGGACTCGAACCCTCAACCTGAGCTTTACAAAAGCCCTGCTCTGCCAATTGAGCTACAGTAGCGTTGTGTTATTCTTTGTGCCATTGAGGAGAAATGTCTTCTTCTGCTGCTTTCGCTGCGGCTATGACTTTAGGATTAAGGATTTGTTCATCTGTCAAATCCGACATTGGCTTCAACAAGTTTTGTTCAAGAAGATCAAAAAGAAACACGCCTTCCTTTCTGTCTCTTATATCAGAACTATAAGTCGGGGTCAATAATCCTGCTTTTCTCAAAGCCCTAAGATCTTTATAAGTACACCATCCACAAATCTGTGTTTTCCCGGCTGCATTGACAAGACCAAAAACACTCACAGATTCATCAGGAACATAAATTGTGTTGTTGAGTTCTTCCTTGTGAATCATCCAAGTTGGGCCGACCCTGCCGAATTGATCTGGTTGTTCCCAACTCCAAATGTATGGCTCTGTAGGACATCCTTTGGAACGCAGAGCAGCTACATCTAGCGAAAAAAGTAACGCTTTGCCTTTCTTCTTCTCATAATCAACTGGGAAAATAGTCCAATGTGGTCTTGTAAGACTAATCCAGAAACTGAGATTCTCTTCAAAAAGCTTGCCAGTAAATTCGTTACCGTCTCTACCTCCGCCTGCATCGTGACATTTTTTATCTCTTTCCTCTTTGGCAGAACGGATATTCTGACTACCGTTCCAAGCACGATCTCTCACATCTTGTCCAAATGCCACAATGGACCTTGGAAAAGATTTCCACATTTTCAAAAATTCATAAATCCTGTGGTCGTCCAATTTGTGAACAACCCATTCAAGTTCAGTTACTATTGGCACGATTTCTTTCTGCTAAACAAAAGGCTCGAACCATCATACATAAAGCATGAAGTTCAAGCAATGGCTCCTCGATGAAAATTCACAACGCACCGGCTCAAAGCTGGGGCTGTATCCATCCATTGAAGATGCTCTGGGGCAATACCCGCCGCTTTATGGTATCCCCAGTGCCGCCGATCTAATCACTTACATCGACATCATGTACGGCGTGAATAACATCCCCGGAAAGAATGGAATCATTCGTTACAAGGATGGTCATCCGCACAAAGCTTTCGGACTCAAATAGACGAAATCGCCTGAATCCCAACTGATCTTACAGACTCCAGATGAGCCACACTGTCATCGTAGTGTAAACTCACATCCAATGCTTTCGCAAATGGCCCCTTGGGCAAATGTGAAGTAAACACAATGTCTGAAACAGCGTGGTCAATCTCATGGTCCTTCAAGAATCGCTCAATCTCAGAGATGTGCTCATCCTGCGGCGTCCTCGCTGTCAGAATAATACACTTGCATCCAAGTGCATGATACTCTTTCAGCAACTCTAAAAATTTGGGGATGCACACAAGCACACACCCATTCCAGCCAGTAGAACTATATTCTGCCAGCGTGTCATCAAAATCAAAACTTACTACCGTCATCGAATCCTTCCTCAATCGAGATCATTCTTGATGTCTCGCTCTATTGTACCGCCAATCTCCAAAAGTTCAAACAATACATTTGTTTGCATTTTGTTGATTTTCACAGCGATGAAATTCCATTTCTTATTCTCTTTACCTGTCTTCGGAGCCGAAAGCCCCTACATCGTAGATGCTGGCAGGCAAAGCGACCGAGCGGAGGGAGACTGCCTGCCAGCCCTTTAGGGTAGGGGATGAAGGCGATGGGCTAAAGATCGCCTCAAAACTTTCTCCCTCTTGAAGCAGAATAACGATTGGTCGAATAGGACAAAAGCACCGTCCGAAAAGATTTCCTGAAAATTGCCTCAGAAATCTGACGGCTTTAGTCTATATAAGGTTGTGAGAGTAAAGTATGTATATCGGTTTCGGCTATCCCCGACCGCTGAACAACGAACACTGCTCGCCAAACACTTTGGCTGCACACGATACCTCTACAACTACTTTCTTGCACGACGCAAACAAGAATACCTAACCACAGGTCGATCCAACAATTACGTCAAAGATTGCAAGGAACTCACCGAACTCAAGAAGACAACACCGTGGCTCACGGAAGTCGGCTCTCAGTCGCTCCAACAAGCCATCAAAAATCTCGATGCTGCTTACGGAAACTTCTATGATAAACGAGCAGCGTTCCCGAAGTTCAAGAACAAAGACGGCAAACAGTCCTTCCGCATCCCACAGAACGTAAGGATCAAGGGCAACAAACTGGTCGTCCCGAAGTTCTTGGAAGGCATCCCGATTATTCTCCATCGGGAAGTCAAAGAAGAAATATCGTTCTGTACGATCACCAAGAACAAGAGCGGTCAATACTTTTGTTCGTTGCTGGTTGATAAGGAGATCGAGCAACTGCCTGAAAGCAAAAAGGAAGTCGGTATTGATCTTGGTATCAAAACCTTGATCGTAGACAGCAACGGCAAAGAATACGCCAACATTAAACCGTACCGCTCGATGAAGCGGAAGATCAAGAAAGTTCAACGGAAACTCAGTAAGAGGAGACACAACACAACAGATAAGAAGTCCAAGCGTATCGAGAAACTTCGTCTGAAACTCGCCAAAGTCCACCAGAAGGTCAAAGATGTGCGAAGCAATCACATCCACCAGACCACTAAGAAATTGATTGACGAAAACCAAGTCATTCATGTGGAGACGTTGGCGGTGAAAAACATGATGAAAAACCACTGTCTTGCGGGAGCAATCGCAGATTGCTCTTGGTTTGAGATACTGAGACAATTGACATACAAGGCGGCGTGGTATGGGAGGCAGATCGTTCAGATTGATCGTTTCTTTCCGTCCAGCAAGACTTGTAGTGGTTGTGGTTATATCAAGCAAGACTTGAAACTCGGTGATCGTGAATGGACGTGTCCTGCATGTGGCGAGCATCATGGTCGAGATCATAACGCTGCGAAGATGATATTGAAGCAGGGACAAGTACAACTACGGGTGGAACGCCCGAAAGTAAAGCCCACAGACTCAGGAGCAATCCGACTGAATGTTCAGTCGGCTGAGGATGAAGTGGGAAGCCGCTACCCTTTAGGGTAGCGGTAGTTCACAGACCTCAAGACCAGATCCCTTGATCTTCTTCAGAAGATTAGAAAAGGTATCATCGCTGGGTGCTCTAATTATCACCCTCATGATAAACCTCTCTTGTTAAAAACTGTCAGATCGACAGTTATTCGTAATTACTTGGATTGAAATTCCGACGTTCTTTTTGGCGTTTGTTCGCCATCTTGTCGGATAATCGTCGCATGTTGCTTCCCGCTGTAGGCTGGGTGACTACACGCTCTGGAGGAGGCGTCAAAGCTTGCTGAACCATCTGCTTCAACTTTTCCATACACTCCATCTTATTGGATGGCTGGTCCCTCTCAGATTGAGAGGACAACACAACCAAACCTTCTTTGTTTATCTTGTTCTGGAACATCTGGCTAAATCTAGCCATCGCATCCACATCACCATTCCAAACTTTGGATTGGGCTGGAGACCACCACAGAACAGCTTTGCTGTTGACCTTATTTACATTCTGTCCGCCCGGACCACCACTACGAGCGAATGTGTACCACGATTCGTGGTCCAATACACTCATTGGATCTTCCAAAGCTTCTTTCTGCAAAACGTACATTTTGAATGTTGGGTATGTCATCACGCCACCATAATAAGATTTTCCTTATTTATGGCTCCTTCCTACAGATTATCAAAAAGTTGTTTAAGTTACAACGGGTGTTTGTTTGGAATGCCATGATGGCGATCATAGCTCCCAGCACTCCAACCATTTCTGTATTCTTCACCAAACGTCCAACGAATCGGTGACAACCAAGTTCCAAAATACCCATCATTGTATCCAGCCTTATACGAAGGAGAAACAAAAACAGGTGGTGTCACTGGCGGCACTACAGGTGCCACTGGAGCGACTTGTGGTGGAGTTGGCTGAATCACAATTGGTTGTGGTTGCCGATTGCAGCCACTTATCGTGAGCAGAGCTAACATGCAACACCCAGTAAAGCCAATTGCAAACACCAACAAATAAAAGTATTTCATAAACCCTCCTGATCTAACATCATTCCAGTATTTAGATCTGAAAGATGAAAATCTAACACCATATCAATGCCGTAAATAAGCATAGATACATGTGAATGCAGAAACCCCGCAAGAAAGGAATATCACAGTGGGACACATAAAATGGTACAACAAGAAGTTATTGTTATCGGAGCAGGATTCTCCGGTCTGGCTTGTGCTTACGAACTCGTAGCCGCTGGACATAAAGTCAAAATTCTCGAAGCCCGTGATCGAGTCGGCGGAAGAGTTCACAGTCAAAGTGAATTCATTCTCGGCAAAAACGTAGAATTCGGCGGCGAACTCATTGGCTCAAATCACCCACACTGGCTCTCATATGCTTCCAAATTCAATTTGGAACTGATAGATGTCTCCGACGACTCACGTCCATCACCAGCCATCATCAACAACCAAAAATTAGACCATGAACAATTTCAATCACTCAGAAATGAAGTGCAAATTGCATTCGAGTGCATGTCGGACGCCGCCAAAGATGTAGATGTCGAAGAACCATGGAACACTCCAAACGCAATTCAACTCGACAACACTCCAACATCAGAATGGATTGCACAACTAAACATCTCTGATCTCGCCAAGCATCTGTTCGACGTTCAATTGTCGAGCGATAATGCTGTGCCAACTGATAAACAAAGCCTTCTTGGCAACCTTGTCTTGTGTAAAGCAGGTGGCTTCCAGAAATTTTGGGACGACTCAGAAAGCTACCGATGCAAAGGCGGCAATCAAAAGTTAGCATTTTGTTTCTCTGAAGTTATCGGTAGCGACAACATCTTGTTCAATTGTCCGGTTACTTCAATAACAACAGAGCCAGCCGTGATCGTCACAGACATACATGGCAACCAACACACCGCAGACTACGTTGTGCTGACAATCCCGCCATCATTATGGTCAAACATCAAGTTCTCTCCAGAGTTGATGGTGATGCCTCAAATGGGATTGAACACCAAACACCTCTCTGTTGTCAGAGGAAGCTTCTGGGGCGATTTGTCGCCTAACGCTTGGGGCGACAAACACATCAATCAAACTTGGAGCGGGACTGATGGCCAGAATGAATCAGATTACTCGGCACTTGTTTCATTCAGCGGCGGCAACTCAGCAAAAGCAATCCATGAATCCGCAGGATCTGAACTGCTCAGAGAGTTGGAGGATTTTTATCCTGACATCAGCAAGCACGTCATCAAGACGCAGTTGATTGATTGGATCGGCGACCCTTGGACTCGTGGCGGATACTCTTTCCCGGCACCGGGAGAAGTCACCACAATCGGGCCGATCCTACAGAATGGAATTGGCAGATTGCAATTCGCTGGAGAATACGCATGTTACCAGTTTGCTGGCTACATGGAAGGAGCACTTTGCTCAGGTGCCTCTTTAGCGAAAAGAATATCTGGCTTTATGTTCGATGGCTGTTGCTGTACGGAGCCGACCCGGATCTGAAACGCCATTCCATCGCCCACGGTGGTCATGCTGCCCACCGCCACATAATGCGGACTTCTGCCAGATAAGTGGAGTCTAGGGGAGTCGAACCCCTAACTTAACTATGCCATAGTTACGTGATCCCGCTTCACTAAGACCCCATTATTCAATCGGAACTGTTGTTCCACTACCAAACTTTCCGTGATTCCATCCAGCACCATTCAAATCATACAAAGAATGAATGTGGATGTTGGCATCCAAAGACCATCTCCCGTTTTTGCATTCTTCAAACCACATCCGATCACCCTTCTCAACATCGCATATCAAATTGACTTTTCCATATTCGTTGCGATAGAAGAATTTGGCTGTGACAGTCTTGTCTTCTTGGACAGAGAAGACACTGTAGAAATCTCTTTCATGAAAAAATATTCTGTCGAAGAAGACTTTGTTCTCAACAACCTTTGGCTTAACAGGAGCGGCCTGCACAGCTTTGGATTCGGTAGAAGTAGTGGTCGCATCTTGTGACCCCCGTGTCGTCACAGATAAAATGAGACACAGAGAAGCCACGATGCTTAACAGAATCGCCGCAAAACCCAATCCATTCTTTTCCATTTCAGACCTCGACTTCCGTGTGCTCATCCAGCCATTCTTCATCGTATGACGCCGATTGGCCAGTATCCCATCTTACACAAGTGTCTCCGGGAAGCTTGAAATTCTCGACAACCACGCCACGAATAATGCCGGGCTTGCCGTCTTCTTCGTAACGATAAATCAACTTTGTTCCGTCTTTGTACTTCAAGATTGCACTCCATTGCAAAATTTGTAGTAGCCCATACAGGAATCGGACCTGTGTCTCTGCCATGTCAAAGCAGTGCCCTACCATTAGACGAATGGGCTATATTTTACACCAACGAATCACACTTTTCCACCAACAATTTTGCCATTTCGCTATAAGGAGTGAATTGAGGTCTCACTGGCGGCGAATAAGGTACTTTAATCATTTCCAACAATTCATCTGTGTCCTTAAAGGTCTTGATGTCAAGGTCTTGAAACAAACACTTCGGCATAAAGTTTTCTGGAGCAAAAACCTCAACATTCATGGCAATGGCGTCTAACACGCCGAACGCATAACACTCACTGTGAGTGACCACAAACCGCTCAAAGTATTTAAGACGATTTATGTATTTCAGATATGGTTTCCTGTGAAACCTGATTTCGTATGGAAAAAGTGGATGATGCGGATGAGCAATACGATGAAAGTCATATTTGCCAGATTCCGCTAATGCTTTGCAGGCATAGGCGATATCCTCTGTGCGATCTTCCACATGAACGGCATGGTATTTGTAATCCAACAAAACTGAGTTGTGGATTTTTTGAGCATCTTCTATTTCATGCAGAACATCTGGAATTGGCAGAGGGATATAACAAGCATGTGGAGCTTCATAAGCTTTGTCAAAAACAAAGTTGTAATCTGGCCCCTTTGTCCACGCCGATTCTATTCCAACAACCAATTTTGCTTGAGTTTTTTGTCGAGCAATTTCACACCATTCATATTCAGAGTGGTACAGAATCAGAACGACCACATCCACAATTGGCCAAGGATCAGTTGATGTGATGTAGCGAACAAACAATTCGACAGGCTGCTGAGACAAAGCCTCATACATCCCATAACCTAATCGTTCATGACTCACCCAAGCTTCGTCCCATGAAACTGGGATGTAGCCAAAAAGCAAAATTCTCATAGTACCCCGTGCAAGAGTTGAACTTGCTCCAACGGTTTAGGAAACCGGTATGCTATCCGTCACACCCACAGGGCATCTCAAGTAGCCCGAAACAGAGTCGAACTGTTCAACCAATCTTCGGAGGATCAGTGCCAGTATCCGCTGGTCAGGCTGTGTGTTATCTGCTCAGGAATCGAACCCAATCTTCAGGCCGGTTTGGGGCCTCGTGCTTTCCATCACACTCACAAACAACAAGCGGGGAATTCAGGAATCGAACTTGATGTACACCCCTTAGACATTCTAACTGAAGTCGTTAAACCTCAGCAAGACCAGAGATAACGAGTGTCGCCCCCAAGGGCTATTCCCCAAACTAACAGTACCCAGTGTAGGAATCGAACCTAACTCTAACAGTTTCGAAGACTGTCGTGCATCCATCACACTCACCGGGCAAATTACTTCCACCAATCTTTAGGCATAAAATTGTCTGGAAGTTGCTCTTCTGGGGTAGGAAATTCTTCAACCCCAGCTTCTTTCAACTTGGCCCAAACAACGGCGTACTCATCAGCAATCATCTGACGTTCTGAAACATCACGAGTCCCTCTGAATCTAAACGCCAATTGTCCAAGTTGTTCGAAAAAATCAGTCATAGTACCCACAGAAGGAGTCGAACCCTCAAAGCAATGTTAGAAGCATCGCCGCCAGAATCCGCTGGTGCGGGCAGGCAAAAGAGGCCAAAGACGGAATCGAACCGCTTGCTACTAGATTTGCAGTCCAGCCCCACACCACGTGAGTTAAGCTCCTTGGCCTTGTATCATCTCTCTGTCTTCATGCAAATCAAACTCAATCCCTTTGGACTTCAATCCGAAATGCACAACATATTTACCCTTCAGTAAGCTAGTTTTCATTTCGCCTACTTCTTTTTGTACCAAGTTGCCGTCATCATCCGCCAACCAAATGTCAGTCTTAGGATCGGTCGCTCTAATGATCAGTTTCTTGTACAATTTGTTGTCTCTTGATTTTCTTGGATCGGAACCACTTGGATGGGTGAGTGAAACGACTCCATGGCTTGGAGTACAGCTTCTCAATCCCCTTCGCTCTCTTCCTCAAGAAGATGTTGTTTCCAGTCTTCATTGTAACCTCAAAAACGCTCGCAGAACAAGAATCGACAAGACTATTTTGTAGGGAATTGAACCCAGTCCTCCGACTTATGAGGTCGGTATGCACCGTACACCACAAAGCGAGTTTGGAGCTTTGATGTAATCCTGTCTGGCATTTCAGCGAGTGTATCGTTGTTACTTCTTTGACCTTTGGTCCACATAGATCGTCAAATCATCTGGATCAAGTGCTGCCGCTTGCAGTCGAATCTTCGTCAACTCCAATTCAATCTGCATCTCTCGCAAATCAATCTCACTGCCCCTGACCTTGAACTCAGCCAGCTTGGTTTGATGAATCGCTAATGCGACTTCTTTTTCTGGAATAGACCCAGTTGTGTGCAACTTTGCCAGCCGGTCAGATTTCGCTTTGCAATAATTGTACTCGATCTCTTCTTGGCCCAAACTCAGTTTGGCATCATTGATACGGTTCTCATAAAGCTCAACGATCTTAGCAGCTTCTTCGATCCGCACCTTTGCCAGTTCTGGGCTTCTTGTCTTCGGCAGTCCGTTCCAGATCAACACGAATATCAAAATGACAAGCAAAAAATTTGTGGTCTTCATTGCCGAATTGTCATCTCAATAAAATTGGCCCATTATAGCCGGAAATCAATCCGAATTGCCCCAGCAGAGCGATGAGCACAATCAACCCGAAAATGAGATAAACGATTTGTTTGATGTTTTCCGGGAGCGACAACATGCCGATTATCATGTGAACGACATAAATGACGATCACTAAAACCAACAAAGAAACGAGTAACGAAATCATGATTTTTCTTTCAGTTAAAACCTAAGTGTGCCGGGTGGGACTCGAACCCACGTTTGCCAAGTTAAGAGCTTGGTGTAATTGCCGCTATACGACCAGCACATGTGCGGCCTGAAGTTCCACCAGTAAAGGCGTTGTTACTTTTCAGCCGCCGTCGTTGATCCCCCACTGCGTCAACGATTACCGCAGTTCGTTCCGGGAACATCCATTATTTGCTAAGCACATCCAGTTTATCACGCACGATCTCATCAATCAATGCGATATGACTGTCTGTAACTTCTTGGATTTCTTTCTCAAACTTTCGCTTCTCATCTTCAGACAGAGACTTGTCAGCCTTCCGATGAGCTTTACGAATGTTTCGGATTGCAACTTTTGTATCCTCGCCCAGCGTCTTCACTCTCGCTTTGACTCGTTCTCGTTCTTCGCCACAGATGGGCGGGACCGATACGGCCACAGCTTGTTTGGAAAACATGTAGGCGTTTAAGCCAGCATCTTTGAGCGTCTTCTGAATGGCACCGAGGATCGCTGGATCGTTCGGCTTCACCATCACCAGACTACGTTCATTCGACGTTTGTGCCAAGTGTTTGATGGGCATCTGCTGCCCATAGTAAGACACCTTGAAGGTGTCCACAAAACTTGACGTTACTGTACCCAACCGGATACACCTGATAGACTCTTCCAGACAACAAATGGTTCGCTCCATTTTGTCCAGAATTTCTTGATTTACTCCCTCATGATTCACCGTCCCCTTTTGAATGGATTTTCTTATGTAGTTGATGGTCGATCAAATACTGCGGCATCTGCCGCCAGCACTTACCAACCTCTTCGTGCAATCTTCTGTGCTCTTCGTCCGTCTTTGGCTCCCCAAAGATCTCAACCAGTTTGGCTCGGATCTCACCATATGTAAACAGATGATGATTGCTTTGCAAAGGTTCCATCAGTCATCCTCGCCCACCGCATGGCCACCATAATTTCCCAGCCCAATACCGGCTGGTCCATTGGCTCCATATTCATCAACCTCGTTGATGCTTGAATGATCTGACTTCAACTTTTCGAGTTGTTCCTCAGACGCTGTTGTCTTCAGAACTTCCCACATTGCTTCCATCGCCGATTCCAAATCGAACTTTGTGTATGGCACTTTGTGTTCCTTAGCGAGAACGACGGGACTCGAACCCGCAACCTCCAGCGTGACAAGCTGATGATCTAACCAATTGATCTACGTCCCCGTGTAACTACTCAGAATTCCGCAGCATCTCTTGCCGAACCTCGTTGCGTATTTCTTCACGAATGTTGTGTTTCACAATATCCGTGAATATCCACCCAAGAGCAAAGCAAGTTATCCACACCGTAATCTGAATAGTCAAAATGACCCATTTTTTCATTGTCCAGCCTCTTCCAAAAGCTTCTTCGCCGCAGCAATTTCCTTGGCCTTCTTGTTTGCCGCCTTCTTGTAGGCAGCGGCCTTTGCTGCAATCTTCTGCTTCTCAAGCTGCTCACGCTTTGTTTGCAGCTTCTTGTATTGAGCCGGAGGCAAAATGCTCTTCGGTCCAACCACTTGAACAATCTTACCAGATCGAGCCAGTTGCTTCAACTGCTCTTCTGTAAGATTGTCGATGTTCACCTTGGAAAACTTTGGTTCGTAAAAGTAGTTGTGCTTGCCTTCCTCGTCCAGCAGATAGTATTCCTGCTCGACGACCTTACGCTCCTCACGATCCTTGGCCGTATCGGCATGAACCCAACCATGACTTCTTAACAAATCGGCAGTCTGCTGACTGATCTTTCCTTGCTTTGGATCAATCAAAGCATAGCCACGATACTGAAACATGTAATCCGGCTGTTCCTTCAGCAACTGCTCAAAGGTCACAACTTCTTGTCTCAAATCGACATCACCACGACTGCCGTCGTAGTCTTCTTCGTAATGTGCCTTCACACGAATCAAAATCTCGTCAGCCATGATGTGGCTCCTTTCTTCAAGCTGCCCAACTAGGGTTCGAACCTAGACTTACTGCTCCAGAGGCAGTCGTGCTACCGTTACACTATCGGGCAAAAAGTTGCGGGGGCAGGAATCGAACCTGCGTCAGACTGCTTCAGAGGCAGCTATCCGTACCATCACAGATCCCCCCGCAATAAACTCGTAAGACACCGATCTGTGCCCAGACCCATTGCTGGTTTCCTCAGCTTCGAGCATTGATCACTACTCTTGGCCAATCAACCTCACGAACTTATCTGGCTCCTGACCAGCGTCCAGCAAAGTGCGTCTTACGAGAGTTGCCCAACCACGATTCGAACGTGGACTAACTGATCCAAAGTCAGCCGTGCTACCGTTACACCATCGGGCAATATTTCTTGTTTTCGGCGGTTTTCCCACATAGGAAAACCGCCGAAAACAAGAAATAATATTGTGCTTCCACAAATTTTCTTGTGGTCGCACCAATCAACAATACGCATTTCTGCGTCTTTTCTGTGCCTTTTGCGTCTTTTGTGCCTTTGGCACGCCATTCGCAATTGTCTTCCTTCGCCAAGGCAAAAGCTGCAATCCACTTGCAGAGGAATACGGAAGAACGTAGTGGACCTCTTCTGGGGTAATCCCCTTGGCCTTTTTCAAACACCCTTTTGGAGTTTCTGATGGAAGACCACAAGTACACCAACGAACCCATCAACCTCTGGGAAGCAATCACTTCTTGTGAGTTGAACCACCAGAAGTTCGACAATGACAAGGAGCCTCGTTCCTATGGCCCCCGTGTCACAAGAGAGGATGTCGCAGCCCTCTCCAATTCTGCCAGATTCGGCGGACAAGAACTTACCGTTCGAGCCACCGAGGAAGGCTGGCTCATCAAGGTCTTCTCCTGTTACGACTGCCAAGATACGTGCAGCGTCCAAATCATGATCCCGAAGGATTGTATGGAACCAGCACGGTTCGTACTGGATCGGACGGCTCGTATCATCCATGTGCATGACTAAATAGATCATGCAGAAGATTTGTTACACAATCCGACCTTACCGTTCCTCCGGCCTCTGGTGCTTTGATGCTCCAGAGGTTGGATTGATGCGTGAAGGTCTGACTGATGGCACTCCAGAAACTCTATTACGTGCCTGCGAACTCGCAGGCATCGACTCCAACTTTGTTGTCGGATTCACCGATACAAAATTTGGAATCCACTGTCTTGATTTTGTCACTCTGCTCCGAGATGGATCGCAGTATTACTGGGCCGACCAGCAAATGTATTGCTGGTTCTGCCCGGCGTTACTGAAATACTTCCCAGAACCTCCGAAACAAATCTACTTCACCGTATTCAGCAGCAATTGAGTTGGGTCAAGCAATCCTTCCGGCTGCGGCTGATCCAACTCCCAAATTGCAAACTCACGACAACCATGTTTGTACAATTCGAGATGCAGCATCGAACAACTGTGCCCCGGAATGTCCGTTCTCAGTTTGTCTGGCGACAGAACTGGAATAACTCTTCCAAGACAATAACCAGCTTCGATCTTGCTTCCGACAAGTGGTCGATGACCAACTCTGGCATGTGGTTGAATCTCGCCATAATTGATGACGCCACTCTTCCCTTCAACCATCACGCCACACGTTTCATACCACCAAGGGCTTCCAGCCCTCATGCCGGTGAAAAAGTCAATTTTCACAATCTCACCGCTTTCAATCGCAAAAACATCAGCATCTTTGACCGTATAGAGATCTATTCCGGTGTGAATGTCATGCGTGCGACGATAGCCGAAAGTTCCGGGATGATCTCCCGCTGGAACCACAAAACTATTGAGCGGCAACATCATTTGCTCCTATTGGCTTCGTTCCATGCCTCGCCAGCTTGAGCCTGCGTTTCTTTGGCGGGACCGACATTACCGCATGAGTCACAATGGACCCACCAATTTCCATCCAGTGTCTTCCACTTCAAATCCAACTTGCCGCAATTTTTGCATTTGACTGCTTGGCTCATGGGAACATCATTTCTGTTTCTGGTCGAACAGCTTCCACATCACGAATGCCGCCCCAATGGCCAGCGAAGTGATGATGCTGATTACAACAATTGTACCGTCGTTTTCTGTTTTGTCCATGATTAACTCCTGAAGTGTGCCCGGAGAGAATCGAACTCTCATAATTCTGGGTAAGAGCCAGATGCACTTCCAATCTGCCACGAGCACGTACACGAATGATGCACAAGGTAGGAATTCAAGAGATCATTTTGATACGGGAGTCGAACCCGCTTCTTCAGTTTCACTACTGACGCATTCCAACAATGCTAAACCCCCATGAAATGCGACGACTAGCATGAATCACGTCGCTGTGTTGGTTGCACCATGCTTCCGGCAAACTTTAGGCTTGCCAGACGACAACTTGAGTGGAGGTGTAATCCCTTAAGACAATCTTGTATGGACTACCATTATTTCAGATAGCCACGTCTGCACTGCGTGTGACGTGAAATGTCACACACTCCCTCTTGCGAGGGCCATTCGTATTTCCCTTTCGGGAAGAGTCTAGGGAGAATTTCGAAATCTCGACCCCGAAGTTAACAGCTTCGTGCTCTGCCTCTGAGCTACCCAGACATTTTTTCATTCAAAACTTCATTGAAGCAAGAATGAGGCATCAAACTAACAATCTTCTTTCCTCGATCAATCCAGAATTCCAAGACATCAATGGTATTTTTGATCCACTTCATGTCTAAATCTAAGATCCCACAAGGACCATCATATCCAACAAGACCAATTCTGTCATGATGTAAACATGCCAGAGAAATTGCCATGCCACCAGAAGAACCACCGTGAGGATATGTGTCTCCATCATAAGGCAACATTTTGTCGCTATGACTCAACATCATATGAGTGCCGTAAGTAACCGCTTCGTACCTCGGTATGTTCTGAATATGGCATGAATCACCAATCGTATACACATCCAATTTGATGTATTTCGATGAGACCCCGCTTCCATAAAACTTTACATTCTCTGGTCGTGGCGTGTTGAGCCATTCGTAAAAGGAAGGGCCTGTTCCAATTGCTATTGCGTCCAACTCGTACATGCAATTATCTACGATTATTAGTGGAACAGACGGGACTCGAACCCGCCATGCCAGTGATCCCCGAAGGCCAACCACTGGCTTTCACCAAGCCTGTACTCCCGGCCTTATGAGCCAGATTCGCTTACGCTCGTAAGTGTGCCCATGTCCCATCAGAAATACGCTGAGAGACTGTCTCCCTTGTACTCTGCGTTGAAAAATCTCTTCTCAACATCAGGCTTGTCTGAATCCAACGGCCTGATCCAATCTTCATTCATGAATTGTCTGAAGAAGGGTGTGTCATACCTGCCACCATAAACCCCAAAGTACATCTGAAGCATTCCGCCCAACTGCAAATGGGATTTCTTCATGTCCTGCAATGTGTCTGCCAGCGGCGTTGTGTAGCCACCGGCACCTAACAAGGCAAAATCAAAATCACAATTACGCACTTGATCACAAAGAACTTCTGCTGTCTCAAAAAAGTTACGATGTGGAAACGGACAAGAGAACTCACTCGAAGTAAATGTGATTGGAGTCTTGATGATCTTCAAGTTGAAGTCAGGAAACCGTACATTCAAGTGAGCAAAAATCTTCTGTCGTTGAGCGAACTGTTGTCTGATCGAATCCTCAAATGAATTCAGAACAAGCACAGTCCGACCTTCCAACAAACTAAACCATTCTGAGAAGTGCCAAAATCCTTCCAGCAAATCAAAGGTGTATGCTGTTCTGTGATTCTTAGTCACTAGATCAAAGTATGCGTCTTCAAAAGTTCCGTTCTTGTGATACTCTCTCAGAAAATTCTGACCAGCGACAAACACTAGATCGCCACAAGAAAGAACTTTGTTGTGCAGAGCGATGAACCGCTCTACGTTTTCTGGATTGTGATCCAGATCGTAGTATCCAGAATACCTTTGGAGAATGTCTAAGCTGTTGTGATTGTTATCGACAGCAATCTCATAATCGCCGCCACCAACTCTGATTGCTGAAAAATAGTCTGTGGATTTGAGCCTGTCTATCAAGACAGCCAAGCTGTCAGCAATCGAATGAGCCTTGAACTTCTGTTTCATGTGGAGCATAGTGTTATGTATGCCCAAGCTCCCACGGAAGGTGTCGAACCTTCATACACATTACTGTGCCCACCGGGTAACAACCGGGGCCGACGAACCACTATTCGGGTCATGGGAATGTAACTACCTCTTCTTCGGAAAAGGAATGTAATCCTTGGGGTAGTCTTTCTGAGGATTATTCCTATCAATGATTGGGATCTTGTTTGCCAGACCTCCGCCCAATCCAAATATCACTTGCTTTGGGTCGGCAGCGTACATCAGAGATCCACGCTTCTCCCCATAGTTTCTAACCATGAAGTCTTTCAACTCCTGAGCATCAACATTGCCATCCCTGTCAGGGTCAATGTCCGTGTTCTTCTCGGCCAGAGCCTCGAACATCTTCTGCATCAACTGGCCTTGTGTGTTGAAGTAACTCAACTCATTGGCCGGAGATGATGCTGTCATCGAGAACAGCGGCTGTTGTTCCTCTGTCAGAGTTGTGACTGATGGCAGACTGGCCGCTGCATGACAACTAAGTTGCCACCAGAAGATTTTCTGGTCATTCTCTTCTGCAACTTCAGCTAGAATTCTCATCAGACCACTACGCTGTCCGAGTCTCATCAGGCTTCCGTCACCGCCACCGCCACCGTGACCGATGGTGTACACCATCAAGGTATCACCATCTATGGCTCCAACCTTGGCCTGTTCGTTGATGAATCTTTTCAATCCATCTAAGTCGTTGTAGACTTTGGAGTAAACAAGGCTCTCATTTGTTTTGCCTTTCTTGTCGATGTGAAAATTGCCTATGTCCTTAATTGTCAGTCCTTTGGCAGAACCAACATTAGCGGCCTTCAGAGCAAAATTCCCATCCAGATTGGCGATGTCGTCTGGTGCGTGCTTCAGAATCAACAACCTGATGGAAACCTGATCGTCCAGTTTGACCCGACAGATAAACTGTCCGGGATTAACTGTCCGAATCACCCCCACAGAAGCGGTTGGTTTTTGTTGCGTGCATCCGACACAAGTCAAGACAGCAAAGATTGTTATGATGAATTTTCTCATACCATATTTACGGTCTCGACTCAATTTTGAGATGGCAGGCCCGGATTCGCACCGAGATCTCCCCATTAGAAGTGGATGTAAACCTTTCTAATATTCCAATTAAGGACAAGGGGTGAAAAGTCTATTTTTTGGCGTTCTAGCTATTGAACTACCTGCCAGTGTGGATAGATTATTTTACTCAGCTAACTACCATCCTGAGTGTCATAAGATTTATGAGATCTTACACTGTTCCAATTCACGAGCCATTTCGAGACAAATCTCAATGAAGGCACGCTTTATTTCTGCATCTTGAACAACGCCATCAACTTGACTAACAGAAGAGAAGGCTCTTTCTGATACCCTTTTGGAGAACTCAGACTCCAATCTGTCTGAATACTCCAAAGCTTTGTTTGTCATTGATGGACCGTTCATGATTTTTCTTTCTAAGTTGCAACGGAGAGAATCGAACTCTCACCACGTCTTCCAAGTAGATGTAAACCTTTCGAATATTCCAATTAAGGACAAGGGGTGAAAAGTCTAGTTTTCGTGCTCTACCATTGAGCTACGTTGCAATAGTTTCAATGAAGGAATCGAACCTTCTCTTCCGGTTTGTAATGACCGGCGTGCAACCTGATTCATTAAAGTTATAAAAAGTTATATATCAATGACGACAGCCTTTCTGCTGTCTAAACGATTTGCATCGTTGCTCCCTACGATCAGTTCTGATAGGAAGGCTTCACCTGACAGGTTCTCGCTGTCATCACGGAAATGACCATACAATTCTTTTAGATCATACGTTTTGTTCCGTAGTCCTGTGAGGACGGCTTTAATGTTGCTCCACAAAACCCATGAGTGAACTTTCTTGTTTTGGTACTTTTCTGCAAGAGTTCCCATAACTTTCTGTTTCACTCGCTTTGCTTCACAACTGTATACACTTAATTTCTCATTGAATCCCAATCCACGTCTTGCAATCACATAAGCTGCTGATTCATGAGTTGTAATTCCGAACATATCTTTGTATTTCGTTTTGCCAATCAAACTTGTATAAGCAGGATGTACTTTTTTACAAGAAATTCCATGTTGAGCACATTTGCGTTCAAGTATTTCAATGAACTTTCTCCACACAAAGTTTGATTTAATTCTGTTCAATTTTTTGAATCCGGTAAAATCTTTTTTGAAATTTAAATCTTCAAAGACAATTCCTTTTTGTTTTTCTTTGGCAACATTGATTATCTGCTTAACTAGACAACCAATATCATAATTTCTTTTGTTTGTGCTTCCATCTTTCAACCTTGATTGAATCAATGTTATTGATTTCAAATAGTTTCCGTCTTTACTTATCTCGGCAATAGCAATGCGGTCAATGTTTGTATCGACTCCAATTGCTCCGCCGACAAACCCAATATTTGGAATTGGTGTTTCAATTTCGTAATCAACAATTACTTGCCAATGCGTTTGATCTTGTTGTTTGAGTCTTACATTGTAAGCAATTTTACTTTCGATTAGATTTTTTAATTGTTGTTGAAATTTACTTGGGATGAACAGATTGTAATATTCAAATTGTTTTGTGCCTGTTGTGATTCGCAATTGATTACCAACAAGTCTTATGTTTGGGTTGCCTGATTTTGTTTTATCGCCTCTTGCGTAAATTCTGTTATTTCTAAGGTTTTCCCATTGTTTTTTAGTAATCAAATTTGACTTTAGTTGTTCCCAAATTTTCTTTCCACCAAATACAACTTTATTATCTTTGTGTCTTGTTGACAGTCCTTGTGCTTCTGTGGTTGCATCTGAGATTTGTCTGGTGTTCAATGTAGGGTATTTTAATTTTGCAAGATTTCTCGCATTATTGAATTTCAGTTTTTCTTTTTGAAATCTAACAAAACAAAATCTCACACAAGAAGAGTAATCTTTTGAAAGTTGTTCTAATTGGCTGAAATCAGTTGAATAAATTTGAGCATGAATAATATTACGCATTTTTCTTCTTGCCTCCACGACGACCATACAATCGGGCTGAGTAAGAAGTGATTAAAGAAATTATATCATCAACCATTTCTTCTTCAAAGCCATAATGGGACCGCTCAGACTCGAACTGAGGTCGTGCAGATTAAAAGTCTGCTGTAATGGCCGCTATACTACGATCCCTATTTTCTCCAAGTGTGCCGGGACGGACTCGAACCGTCGTCATCCAAGTTAAGAGCTTGGTATAATTGCCGCTATACGACCGACACGTATTCTCAAAACGCACAAGGAAAAATTCAAGAGATCGTTAAGTGCAGGAGTCGAACCTGCTTCTGCGTGTTTCAAACGCCGCATTCCAGCAATGCTAACCCTCCGTGGTTGCTTCTAAGCGGAGGTAATCCCTTAAGACAATCTTGTATGAACCACCATTATTGCAGATGGTCACGTCTGCGGCACACACGACCGAAACTCGTCATGTGCGACTCTCTTGCGAGAGCATTTTGAGAAAAATGTGGAGCAAGGACTCGAACCTCGGAAGGCAGGCTTATGAGACCTGCTGGGATACCCATCCGCTCCACAGTGTATTGCAAAATTTGTAACAGTGCGTCATGTCGGAATCGAACCGACGAGTCTTGTTTGGAAAACAAGCATGTTGCCACTAGCATCAAAGACGCATTTGCTATCTAAAGGCAGGACTCGAACCTGCGAAGCTTCCGCCACACAACAGGCGGCTCGGTGCCCACTCCTCCTTAAATCCACAATGGATGTTGTGTAATTCCGCCACAAAAGATAGCAAGTAGCCCCAGAAGGAGTCGAACCTTCCAGCCAAATTTCGTAAATTCAGTGCCGTAATCCCACGGTGAGGCTATATTTCTTTGTCGGTCATGAGGGAATCGGACCCCCGTCTTCCGCATATCAGGCGGCTCCATTTCGGGGCAGGGTATAAGTCTGCTGCATTTCCATTATGCTAATGACCGGAGAGTCGGATGAGATGGAATCGAACCATCGTTTTGGCTTTATCAGAGCCACGTCCTACCATTGAACGACCACCCGAACTTAAATGTAGTCATCCACTGTGTGATGATGCCTACACTTCACATTGCTCAACAACAACACTTTCTTGACTGGCGACAGATCATTCTCTCTCAGTCTCAAGCACCACGCCCAATCATGGGCTGGCACACCTTTGACATGAGATTCAAACTTATGGTTCGCATAAGGTCTGAAAATCATCAAACAACCAGTTCCAGTCATGTCCACAAACACATCTGATTTGGGGAACTCTTGGTAGTTCTTGATCGTACCAACATTCTCCAGATCGGGCCAATCATGAGCAATGATATGGCGTTGATCGTGCCTGTTTCTGTAAACACCAGCCGCAGCATACAGTGGAGTCTGCGTATTGGTGATCCTACTGTTCAAATCCTTCATGGCGTTCGGAGGAGGAATCACATCATCTTCCAAAAACCATACCAACTCACAATCTGTGTCCAACAATCTGTTGTAACTCTTCGCCAGAAAGGTGGCCACGTTGTCTCTTCGTTCTTCCTCACAGGTGTAGTTGTTGACCCAGCGGTCACATCTCAAGTTGATCGAATTGAAGTTGTTTTCAACTTGATCGAGGCATTTGTTGATGAACTTCCTGTGCTTCACATCCCCTGTGTAGAGGATGTTGAGGTCTGGCTTGTTGAATGGCGATTCCCCAAAGTAATGGAACGGCTTTTCTACAGTCAGAGCTTTACGATACTCTTCGATGTTCTCAACTATGGCATCCAACCATGTCGGGAACAATTCAATGATCCTGTCAGACATCACGCTGGCAATTTGCGTTCGGCAAATGTTGTTTCTGAAAAGATAGTTCATCTTTGGAACCCAAAGATCGTTCTTTAAGTTCTGGATTTGACTAATGCTTTTATCATGATGCCTGTAGAGCAGGAATGAATTCCCTTCGTACAGCCCCGTGTATCCAGCCTTGCCAAACCTCAAAAACAAATCCCAGTCCCATGCAGTGCCGATCCCTTCTCTCCAACCACCAACCTGCCAGAAGTGATCTTTTTTAAGGAGTGATGCGGTGTTGCAATAATTCGCAGCCCACAAGTTTTCCTTGCTCCATTGAGGACACGTCCATAAATAGTTGAACCCGCCTCCGAAAGCTTGAGCACTTCCATAGCAAAATGATGCTGTCGAATTCGTCAATGCGTGCCATCGGTTCTCGATGTAGTTAAACGGTAGGATATCATCCCCATCCAAGTGGAGTAGATAATCTCCTTCAGCTTCACGACAACCAGCGTTCCTAGACTCACACACGCCAGTCCAACTTTTGGAAATCACTTTCACATTCGGAATGCTCCGAGCAATCTCCAAGCTGTTGTCTGTTGATCCATCATCAACATAGATGACTTCCAAAGGCAACAACGACTGATTCCAAGCCGAGTGCAACGCATCTTTCAGGAAAGGTCCGTTGTTTCTCGCCGCCACAATCACACTGACGCTGACTGTTTTGTTCGCCGATGTTACTTCAACATCTCTGGAAGCTTGTGGCTCAGTCGGAGTGAATTCAGAATAACCCGTCTTGGTGTATCCGAGCTTCTCAGCGTCTTCCGCAACAATTTCCCATACGTCCAGATCAGGAACGCTTTGCTTCCCGACCAAATCTTCAATTCTGAAAGTCTTGCAGTTGTATGTGATCTTCTTTGTCAGATCGACCCAAACTTTCGCATAGTCTTTCGCAGAGAACAGATTGATTCCAACACCGTCTCCAGCGGTTGTGTGGTACTTATTCTTCATGGCCTTCTTGATCCACACCAAAGGGTGTTCTACAAGGCCAATTCGATTCCACGTCGCAGGAGTACATGACAAGAACGGAATGGGAGAAAAACCAACCTCACACCATTTGTTCAGAGAATACGCTTCATGGTACACGGACCCCAGATGTTTTCTGGTCTCAGTGTATGTGTTCCATGAATAATTCTTGTCGAAGCCCCACTCCTTCCAACCACCAATTGGATTTTCATGATTTTCTCGTATGGACGAGAAGACCATGATCAATTGGTTGACTCGATCTGTTTTCAGGAATGCAACAATTGTATTGGCTTCGACAGCCATTTGTTCTTTGAAATTCATCAATTCTCTTTTCTAAGTTGGCGTACTAGGAATCGAACCTAGACTTCAGCCTTATCAGGACCGCTCGCAGACCACTACAACATACGCCAATATAAGAGAGCAGCCCTGTCAGGAATTGAACCCGAAAGCGAGAGTTTTGGAGGCTCTCCGTTGTACCCACCAACCGCAGGGCTGTATCCCCGGCTTCTGCCACGATGCCGGGGGATCGTTCCAAACCTCTCAGCGTGAGAGGGGGCGTTAAAGAGCGATTTCCGATTGGAAACCAGTCAGGTAACGCCGTTACCTGTCGGGTAACGGTTCGCAAGTGTATGGATTGCAATGACTTGCGTCTGACGAATTCCGAATTCGTCGAGCGAATTCGGATTTTCAGAAACTTTCAGTAGCAGTAGCGGCAGAAGGAATCGAACCTTCGTTAACGGCTTATGAAACCGGCGTACTACCATTGTACTATGCCGCCATGTTGATCTGACTCGGCTGGTGTGCTGTTACGCTAAAAACTCAAAGGGGTGGGCATCAGCTTCATCTGCTTTTGGCAGAATGATGGTCATTCCTCTCGTACTAGATGTAATCCTCATCTTCATTTTCCTGTATCCCGATTTGTCGTGGTCAAACGACATTTGCAGGAGGAAACTAAATTGATAAAGACCCTTCCATCGTACTGATGTTACTTCCCTGACACTGTTCAGAGAAACCACGTCTGGTTCTTTGTTCTGAACTTTGTCTCGTTACTCTTTAACCGGCCTTTGCTATTCTTCTCGCAGTGACCACTGCGAAACATTTCACAAAGGACAGTGGCTGCTTCTAAGCCCACGGCCCGGCTGTCTTTGCCAGATCAGTAGCAGTTACAGGTGTCGATCCTGTCGCTTCAGGGATATGAACCCCGAATGAGCACTGGCCCAACTGCGTCATAATTGAGAGACAAGAATTTAGTGAGATTGTTCATTTTTGCAGATGTAATCCCACAAGCATTCTCTCAAGTCAAAGTGGAGGGAATCGAACCCACTATTTCCTAGTCCCGAACTAGGCGGCTTACCATTGGCCTTCACTCTGATGTGCGGGAGGCTGGAATCGAACCAGCATCTCAGTTCCGTAAACTGAATTGCAGCACTCGTCGGACTGGCCACAAGGCACCAGAACCGTGAGTTACAATGACCTTCTGGTTAAAGGCGACTCTCGACGCCGACAATCCCCATCCAGTCTATTACTCCACTCCCGCATTCACATTCAAGGTCAGCGTGACAGGATTTGAACCTGCGACTTCCCGCTTCCAAAACGGGCACTCTTGCCAGACTGAGCTACACGCTAAAAACTATGCAGAGGACATGTGTTGAGCATGTCTATGGTCTAACCGCTCCGCATATCTGTAAGACTTGCGTCCTACAAGTCAGAGTGGTGGGAATCGAACCCACTTGATGTCCTGACCCCAAATCAGGCGGCTCACCTTTAGCCCACACTCTGTTCTGATCCGCAGTATTAGTGCGGATCATTTCATTCACAATCTAAACAAATCCTTCGTGCCGCCACTCATTGTGATTGGTGGTTCATTTCCGGGGAAATAACCCATCGAATCTCCAGAGACCTTGCAGCATCGCAGCCAATGTTCGGCCAGTTCAACATTTGATTTCCTAAAATCACGGGCCAGACCCAACATCGCCATGATGTGTTTGTAAGCCAATGGCTTAAACGCACACAATTCTGATAACGTGAGTTCTCCCAAAGGCGTCAATCCCTCGTCGTTTTCTACCATTACCATCATCGTCCCTCTCTAAAAATTTGGTCTTACCTCGACAATCGAGGTTTGCAGCGAATTTTACACCTGACGTGTGACTTCGCTGTGACTTTTTAGTGAGTTCCGTTGACATCTCGTTGACATCTCGTGAAAAATTCCATTTTCACAACCAAGGGGTGGATGATCAGGATTGAACTGACTCCGTGATCGTCACAGGATCACATGCTACCATTACAATACATCCACCATACAGAGCCGATACGAGGAATTGAACCCCGGCTTTCGCATTACGAGTGCAACGTGCTGCCACTATCACTATATCGGCATTGACATGAGTCCAGTCACAACTTGTCCGAAGATTCATTGTGACTTGACCCATGCAGACTCCCACGCTCCTCAGCGTGAGTGTAACTATGCCACACAAGTATGACCAGACTTCCACTTCTCAGGAAGACATCAAGTTGTGTGAGAGCCGGTAAGAGGAATCGAACCCCTACTTTCGCATTACAAGTGCGACGTGCTGCCACTATCACTACACCGGCATCAAAAAATCAATCGAATGGAATTTCACCATCTAGCTCAATTGTACAACAAAGTTTTGGCTTTTTGTTTCGACAGCGAATGACCCTGTTACAGATCAGACGCTTGTGCTTTTTTCATGGCACACTCTAGTCGTGTGTCTTGTCCACACCGCAATTGATTAAGGTCGCCCGTGCAGGACTCGAACCTGCGAACTTCTCCTTGTAAGGGAGACACAATAGCCGCTATGAATTAACGGGCGGTTTGTCAACAAGGAATCGAACCTCATCTTTCGAGCTTATATACTCGCTGTGCAGCCATCACACTCTTGACTGTCCCTTACTTAAAGTTGAAGGACTGGCAACTCCACCGCTGGTCTTTGATTAACGTCAGATTCTGAGTGGGTTTTTGGATCAACTGACGATTTGTGTTCTTTAATGATTTGACACTGATCAAAAATTGAGAGACAAGTAAGCGACTAGATTTGGTTTTCTTTACAAAAAAAGATGTAATCCAATCAGGCATTCTCTCAAGGGTGATCGAGGGGAATCGAACCCCCACCTTCTCCTTCACAGGGAGACATGCAGAAACCACTACACTACGATCACCATACACTTCGATTTTTAGGAAATCGACAAAACCAGTGGACCGTAAGAGAATTGAACTCTTCGCAGGTGCATTGCAAGTGCTCCTCGCCCCCATGGAACATGACGGCCCATTTTCACAGTATCAAGACCACGTTCGAGACATACACAAGAGGGTTCTTTGTGAACTTGATCTGCTTGTTACTGCTCTTGATGATCTTAATCTCAACTTTGTCTGGAGTTGTTTCTTTCGCCGGGAGAAGCCTTATGACTTCTCCAGAATGGTAAACAGTTCCATAACTTGAACTGGTGCTATACAGCACCGTCGATCCTTCTTTAACTTCTTCGCCAAATGCGTCCTTCATTTGTGCTTCCTTTCTTAAAGACAACTGACTAGCCAAAAAGGTTCGCCAGAATCCAGTGGACCGTAGCGGAATCGAACCGCTGCCTTCTGCGTGCAAAGCAGATGTGCTCCCATTATCACTAACGGCCCATCAAGTCAGAGTGGTGAGAGTCGAACTCACAATCTCCTGCACCCCATGCAGGCAGCTTTCCAACAAGCCTTCACTCTGATTGTCTGCCACCATTGCTGGTGACAGGTTAGAGTTAGATATCCCAGTAATCCCATTCCTGTGGCGGATGATTCTTGTAGAAATCCTCGAAAGCTTCTTCCGAATCAGCATAAACTTCGCTCTCAAAATCTCCCCATACCTTTCCGAAGAAAGAATGAACAGCTTCGAACTCGTTTACCCATTCGTAGTAGTCTTCGTGGATAGCTCCTTGAATATTCCAGCCACTTGCATTCTCGCCCAACTCCGAAGGGCAGAGCGTTAATGCCATGTGACCACCAGAATAACCCAACTCCTCACAAGTCTTCGTAAACATTGCAACCTCCTAGAGAAACGAAACAACACTCTAGGTTGGTCCATTGTTTCTTCTTCGGATTGCTGCTATGTCTGAAGACATTCCAACTGTCGCCATCGCTGACGACAGAAGATCTTTTTCCACACATGGTGGATAAGGCTGCTACCGCCTCGTCTTTAAGGGACGGTAAACGGTAACGGTACTCCTTCTACACATGGTAGGCGAGCTATCGAAAATTGATCCTGCCCTTTGCTCAAACAAATACACCGGTTAGGCGAGTGACTAACGATTTGTGCTCAGTTACACTAAGTCTTGCGACTTCGGGATCAAACCGACTTCTTCGTTCAATTTTCGAGAGCCTGTGGTGGGAATCGAACCCAAACAATCTCCTTCTTACCAAGAAGGCGTATTACCATTCTACCACACAGGCGATTAAGTGACCCCATGGAGATTCGAACTCCAGTGACCAGCTTGAGAAGCTGGCATCCTAACCACTAGACGATGGGGCCGTCTTTAATCAAGTTGCGGAGACAGGAATCGAACCTGTGACAGACTGCTTCAAAGGCAGCTTACCGTACCAACACAGAACCCTCCGCAATATTTATCTTTCTCATCGAGTTGTACTGGCAGTGCTTGCTGCAATAAATTTGCTTCTTCCTTTTCGGGAAGAAATTTTTCTTGCACTGATCACAAACTCTTTCACTCTTCCACACACCATGAGTTTGCAACTGCTCCAGCCACAATTTGTATCTCTCTTTCGTTTTTTCTCGCTGTTCAGCGTATTCTGTTTCATGCAATTCTGCATGGCACCTACAACAAAGAAGATCGCACTTATCTGCTTCTAACTTCAACTCTACAAAACTCCTGATCAATCCTTTTGATCCAATACCAAAACTTTTGGTTGTGGGATCACGATGATGAAAATCAAAAGCCGATGGGCAGTCTTTGTTGTATCCGCATTTCTGACATTCACCGCCCTTATAGGCAATCAACTTTTCTTTTGTGCGTCTTCTCCAATCAACAACCTTTTCCACATTTTTTGCACGCCAAGTTTTTGCTTTATTTTGCTGGCGTTCTTTCTGGTACTCCGCCCATTTTTCTTCTCCCATTTCAACTCTTTTCTTTCTCATAACAACCTCCTTGTTATATGAGTAAAGTGGTAATTTTTCTTAAAATTACCATTAGCTCCCACGGCAGGTGTCGAACCTGCATGTATGACTTACATCATACCCACCGATTAACAGTCGGGTGCGACAAACCACTATCCGCCTCATGGGAATGTATGGTTTTTTACAGAAACCATAAACTGTTAGTAGTCCCATGGAGAATCGAACTCCAGTCTTCAGGATGAAAGCCTGAGATCCTCACCGCTAGACGATGGGGCCATATTTCAAAAAAGGCAGTGGGTGTGGGACTCGAACCCACATCGTTCGTTTTACAAGCGATGTATTCCCTTCAAACATTCCAATTAAGGACAAGAAGCAAAGAGAGTATTTTACTACCACCTTGGCCCCACTGTATAGGTGCTCCTGCGAGGGTACGACCCTCGGTTTGCAGTGTTTGGAACCAATCACCTTGCGGTGCCGTTGTTACGGAGTTCTTCCGGCTGCTGTCCTGTCAATTGAACGACAAGAGCACTGTTTTTACTTCTACCGAATTGTCAATGATCAATTTTTCGGGTAGCCGTCCATCCAAGGTTGGCATCCAAGGTGACAGGGCACATACTCCCTGCTCCTTTTTCACATCATCCTTTCTTACAGAAATTTCTGCAAGATCAGATTCTTGAGAGCGGCTGGTGGGAATCGAACCCAACACCTTAACCATGGCAAGGTCACACGCTACCACTACGCCACAGCCGCATCTGTTTCACTCAAAACCGTTGTTTCACTGTGCAGTGAAACTGGCACTTTTAGTGAAACTTCATGACCCGTGTGGGATTCGAACCCACGTCTTCCTGATTGAAGGTCAGGCATCCTTCCTGTAGACGAACGGGCCGTCTAGCCCTCTGTATGGGATTTGAACCCATGATCTCTTCCGTGACAGGGAAGCGTCCACTCCTAGCTGGACCGACAAAGGATATTCATTCAGCGGTGACGACGAGAATCGAACTCGCACTTACAGATCGACAATCTGTTGGGCTTCCACTACCCCACGCCACCAGTACAACTTTTGCAAACGAAAAAAGGCTGGACTCAATCGGAATTTTCATTCCTGCTTGAGTCCAGCCTTTTTGTGGCTGTTTTGTCTGACTCAGGCGGGGATGAATCCGCTCTGAGTCTTGAGAACTGTCAGAGCGGCTTTTGGGCTGGATTACCCTTTGTATCCTGTCCCATTTCTGGGGCGGTATGGACACAACGAGGGCGGGCAATCTGTTCGATTGCTGGCCAGCGTTTCTGTTGCTCTGTTGTTCTGAAAGACATTTTTCGTTTCCTAAACTGTGCAGCTACAAGCTGCGATTACAAAGGTATTCGCCCCCCGCAAATCCCCCCGGATCACGGCTGACAAATCCCCTTAGAGTGGCAGGGGCTGGATTTGAACCAACGGCCTTCAGGTTATGAGCCTGACGAGATACCGGACTTCTCTACCCTGCGTCATTGTATGATGGTTTCCCATCAAGTGGTGGGGGAAGGATTTGAACCTCCGACCTCAAGGTTATGAGCCTTGCAAGCTACCTAGCTGCTCTACCCCACGTCATTGTATCTGATATGTAGACGCTGGATTTCAAATTTGGTTCACGGAATTCTGAAAATTTTTCTGAGTTCGTGAAAATCGTTTTTGTCCAGCACCCTGAATGACTCAGACAAGTCGATCAAGGTTCACAGAGTTTACGAAATAACAGAGCGTGTGTCAATCCCTTTTGACAGGCATAAATAAAAATGTCAGAAAATTTTTTGGCTGAACATCGGAGAGAGAATGACATACGACGAAATCGGCAGTGGCGGCATTATTGCTGGAGTTCCAGCAGAGGAGGGATCTGGGATTGTCACGGTGATCCTGACAGGCACGTCCAGTGGCGGTGTGGTGGCTGGGGGCCAATCAAACAACACATTCTCGGAAATTGCTGATGGTGGAGTTGTCACCGGTGGAACAAAATTGCCATTTGTGACTTGTGTAAAAACAGCTAGTGGCGGTGCTGTTGTTGGCGGAACCAGTCTGCCATCTGTGATTTTCGCAAAAACCGCCAGCGGCGGTGCCGTTACTGGCGGATCATCAAGGATAAAAGTCACGAGAGATGTTCTTGGAAGTGGTGGAGCGATCTCTGGAGGCCACACAATCATCATAGATCACCCACATATTGGGGGAGGAGTCATTGGTGGTGGTTCTGGATTTGTGATGCAAACTTCCAGCATAAGCTCATCTGGAGGATCTAAAACTGGTGGTCTCGGCAGACCAACATTTGTTGATTATGTGGAAGGAACAGGCGGATCGAGAACTGCTGGCCATGGCAAAGTCGAAAAAATCAAGTTCAGACTTCCATTTATAAGATCTGGAGTTGGTAGATCCATCATTGGGTCAAGCACTGCTATTGTTGAGACAGAAGAGAGCAAGCTTTTCAAACCCAAATACTTTCTTGAACAAACTTCTTTGAAGACAAATCCTAGAGAGCAACTTACAGGCGTTTGGTGCGAAGTTGAAGAGGCTTGTGAAGAAGGTGTCTTGCCAAAAGTCATTCAGAAGCGACAGAAAGGATTCATTCCGAATCCAAAAGGAACAGTCAGTCCAAGAGACAGAGGAATTGCTACGGCAACTGGTATATAAGGAAACAAGGAGAACACACAGATGGGAATATTCAAAGACTGGGCGAAGAAAAGAGATCTCGCAGAAAGCGATCTTCATAACCCAATGTCAGCACAATCACTGGGAGGCAATCCATTCATCTCAGGTCTGCACAAGTTGCAGAAAGGTCTGCAAGCTGGAGAGCTATCCAGTGGATTTACTGGCCACAGCGTTGTTGCCGGTAAATTTGGTCTTTCTCCAGAAGAAACTCAAGAGATGCTCAAGCGTGGTGTTCTTGCCAGAGGCCAAGACGGCGTAGATGTCAATACTCGAAGATTGCAGATGTTCTTGAAACAAATGCCGGGACAATCACCGAATCCTAGAATTGCCCCACCACCTCAGCCACCTATGCCGCCACCAGTACCGGGTAGAGTCTAAAGGTCTGGCAGAGCCGCAACTTCTTCGTCAGTCATGTCTTTGACTTCGATTCGATAGTCGATTGTTTCATTGCCCTGAGATATTTCTTCTGGAAGTTCAGCCTCTAACATGTGTCTGATGCTTTGTGTTACATCATCCATGTCTGAGGCTTCTCCGCAGTAAGCTGCTGGCTCTCCAGATTCGAGATTCCTCAAGAAGATCCTCTTGGAGCCTTTGGCTCCAGCTTCTTTGATGAATTCAAGGTTCATGCCGCCTTCAAGGATGAAGTCATCGCCAACTTCTTTCCCGCTGATCAAAGCAGAGGCATCTCCGGGGATGTTGAACACTTCTCGGAGAGACTTTCGGACGCTGCCAACAGTCTTCCCGCTGAGATTGTCGAAGTATTGCTCGTTGGCACCATTGACAACACGAATCTTGTTCAATGTATTGCTGGCCCGACTCAGGGTTGATTCGATGTCAGGTGCTTGGTAATCGGACCCAGATACAGTCTTCTGAGTTTCCGGGTTCATTCTTTCTTGACTCATTTTCAATCCTGCTTTCTGAAATCCACCAAAATCGGTGGACTCTAAATAGACGGTCTTTCAACCGCCAAAAAGTAATTAAACCTTGCTCCCTGCGAGCAGTTCTTGCAGGAAGACTTCGCCTCGGAGAGTTTCGCCCCGATACCAGATATTGCCAACGAACTCTTTTAGGTCCGCCAGACTAACCCGCAGTGCTGGAAGCACGGCTTCTATATTGTCGTTCAGATGCTTCCACATAGTCCATGAATGTGCTTTGCGGCTTCGGTACTTTTCTGCAAGAGTTCCCAAAACCAGTTCTTTCACTTTCTTTGCGTCAGCCTTATAGAACGACAATTTCTCGTTAAAACCCATGCCTCTCCTACCTATCACATAGGCAGCAGACTCATGGATCGTTATTTTGTGCATCCACCGATACTTGTACTTGCCAATAATACTGGTGAACGCTGGATTTACCTTTTTATACGCAACTCCATGTTCCACGCACTTTCGTTCAAGGAGCGTCAGGAACTTACGCCACACGAAGTTGCTCTGTTTCCGCTTCCACTTGCGGCTACCAGACTTGTCCTTGTCAAACTTCAAGTCCTCAAAGACGATGCCTTTGTTTCTGTCTTTAGCATACTGGATGACTTCTTTGACCAAACAACCAATGTCGTAGTCCCGCTTGTGTGTGGAGGCATACAGGATGCGGTTGTTGATGAACGTCTCAGAGGCGACCAAGTTACCATCTGCACTCACATCAGCGATGCCCAATCTATCGGGGTTCGTATCGACTCCTATGACTCCGTTTGCGAAGCCCACGCCGCTTGTAGGCATCGGCTCATCAACTTGGTAGTCGATCCACACTTTGAAGTGCTGGTCATCCTTACGCTTGAGCCTGACGTTATAAGCCTGTCCCGATGCGAACACTGTCTTCAACTCTTGCTTGAACTTTTCCGGCACGAACAACTTGTACGTCGCCCACTTCCTCGTCCCAACCGTGATCCTCAGCGTCTCGCCAACGATCCTGATGTTGAGATTGCCTTCATGGGTCTTGTCACCACGACAGTAGATTTGATTGTCTCTACGGCGTAACCAATTTTCCTTCGTGATTGCACCCGACTTTAGCTCCTCCCACGACTTCCTGCCGCCGAAAACTACTTTATGTCCCTTGAGTCGGGTATTGAAACCTTGGGCTTGTACTACGGCGTCTGATACCTGTCTGGTGTTCAACGTCGGATACTTGGCCTTCGCCGCTTTCCGCACGTCGTTGAAGGCCATCTTGTCCTTGTCAAACCGGCAATACGAGAAGCGGACGCAAGACTGGAAATCTCTGATGAGTTGATCCAGTTCCGTGAAGTCGTCTCCCCAAATCTCGCCGTGAATGACCTGTATCATAATACTGCCAGTGCCGTTTGTTCAACCTTCGTCCTGACTTCTTGTTTAAT
>Ga0163150_10001461_pt1 | contig 39775 bp, 36 predicted proteins | sample OliLakLV19P2IB_FD_148628 | JGI IMG/M metagenome (GOLD analysis project Ga0163150, IMG submission 148628) | Freshwater microbial mat bacterial communities from Lake Vanda, McMurdo Dry Valleys, Antarctica - Oligotrophic Lake LV.19.P2.IB | ecosystem: Environmental > Aquatic > Freshwater > Lake >... | reverse complement strand
CTTGTGGTACTGTTACTTCAGCAGCCTACCACCGATGTCAAAGATGAGTACAGCGAAATCCTATATGGGGCCATTGCCAACCCTGTTAATCGAATAGTTTACTATGACGAAGTGCGTCATTTACTTTCAAATGGTTATACGCTCACGTCGCTGACCGGTGCGCAGCTATGCAGCCCCCTTCAACAGCCCCTTACCACACAGGTGTGCATACTTTCTTCTCCTTTGCATGAGTCTGTCGTAGTGCTACTGCTGCCCTAGCTGTATTTTTGTTGATGGACATCCACACCACATCAATTACTCGATACCCGCTGTTCCGCCGTGGAAAAGTGCGCGACGTCTATGATTTGGGCGACAAGCTCATGCTCGTTGCCTCAGATCGCATTTCGGCGTTCGATGTGGTGATGAACGAGACCGTCCCCGATAAAGGCGCCCTACTTACATCGATTAGCAAACACTGGTTCGAGACGCTGGGAGATGTCACACCGCACCACCTGTTAAGCACAGAGACTTCGGATGTCGAAGGCCTGACGTCCGAAGAGCATGTTATGCTTGCTGGACGCACCATGATCGTCAAGAAAACCGTTCCTCTCCCCGTAGAATGCGTCGTCCGTGGCTACCTCGCCGGCAGCGGCTGGCGCGAATACCAGACGTCGCAGTCGGTGTGTGGTATTCGGCTGCCCGACGGACTTCAAGAGTCATCGCAATTGCCCGAGCCCATCTTTACTCCAGCAACTAAGGCTGAAAGTGGACACGACGAGAATATCTCTGCCGAGACCGCCGCATCTGTTGTCGGCCAGGACACACTCGACCACATCCGACGCATAAGCCTTGCACTGTATGGGGCCGCGGCAACTGCCGTTGCCGCCAAGGGGCTAATTCTTGCCGACACGAAATTCGAGTTTGGTGTGCTTGAAGATGGACGTATTATTCTTATCGACGAGGCTCTTACACCCGATTCGTCACGGTACTGGCTTGAGTCGGAGTATGCGCCTGGCAAGCCACAGCATAACTTTGACAAGCAGATTCTTCGCGACTGGCTCGAATCGACGAATTGGAATAAACAGCCTCCGCCCCCTTCCTTGCCCCTTGCCGTAATTGCGGGAACTCGCGACAAGTATGTAGAGGCGTATGAACGCATACTCGGACGCGATTGGACATCATAAACTATGCAACCATTTGTTTTCGACGATGAAGATGTAGCACTCCAACGGCGTGTGAATGATTTGTTGGATTGGGGGCTACTGTTGGCAACAGCAGGTGTGCTCGCATTAGGGTTGATTTCGATTAACAGCGCCACCGATGGTTCGTCGTACTTCACCAATCAGGTCTACTATGCCTTGATTGGTCTTGCATCGGCCATGACGTTGTTCTTTATCCCAGAGCGTGTGTTTAGCAACCTCGCATATCCGCTTTACATAATAGGCGTGCTACTGCTTGTTGTTGTACTAACGCCTCTTGGAAAGGAGGTGAACGGACAGCAGTGCTGGATTCAGATCGGAAAGTTTACATTTCAGCCATCTGAGCTCGCCAAGATCACAACGCTGTTTGCTATCGCGAAATACGTTTCTCGAAAAGGCTTCGATGTGCGCACACTCCGCGACATTGGCTCAATTGCCGGCCTAGTTCTGTTACCTCTTGCACTTATCATGGCACAGCCCGATACCGGCTCTGCTACTGTGTTTATAGCAATTCTGCTTGGCGTGTATTTGTGGATTGGTGGCGACCTATTCTTGCTTTATCTCATTGGATGTGCGCCGTTTGTTGCCGCATCGGCATTGTATGGTGTACTCTTCGAAAACATGATTTGGTTTGGTATCGTTTCTGCACTCGTAGCGCTTGGTGCTTTTCTGTTCCGGCGAAATCTCATACTAACAATTGTCGCGGTGTTATTGCTTGTCGGCGCAGGCTTCGCTGTCAAGCCAGTCTTCGACGATCTAGACGAATACAAAAAGCAGCGCCTCGTTACGTTGTTCGAACCGGAGCGCAATCCACGCGGATCGGGCTATCACGTTATTCAGTCGATTCTTGCTGTTGGCTCGGGTGGATTAACAGGCAAAGGATTCCGTAAGGGCACGCAGACACAATTACGCTACATACCGGAACAATGGACCGATTTTATTTTTTGCGTACCAACCGAAGAATTTGGCTTCATTGGCGGCGTAATGGTAATCGGTCTGCTCGCCGCAATTATTCTGCGTAGCGTAAACATTGCAAGCATCGTACGCACAAAGTTTGCGGGCGTAATAGCAGTGGGGTTCGCTTCGATGCTCCTCTTTCACACCATTGTAAACATCGGAATGGCTATCGGACTCTTTCCCGTCATGGGCATTCCGTTGCCGTTCCTGAGTGCTGGCGGTACAGCGCTCATCATGAATCTGAGTGTTGTAGGACTTCTTCTGAACTTCTACAAGACACGACGGCGCAGAGCGGGACGTATCTAATGCGTCCGCGTATTGTTATCAGCTGCGGCGACGTAAACGGCATCGGCATCGAATGCCTCGTTGGCGCCCTGCGCAGCAGCCCCTTCCCAGCCGATTTAGAACTTTGCATCGACGCGAACACGTTGTCTGATGTATTACGCGAACACCAGCTCGATGCAACCTGTGAACATAGGTTCGAGAGTGAACACAAGATCGATGCAACCTGTGAGCGCGAGCTTAGTGCAGCGAGTGGTAGCAGTGCATTAGTTGTCGAAGCCAACGGCTATCAAGTTCGCGTTCCACTTGTGCCCATTGGCGTGACAGCGAACGTTCATCCGGGCATGTGTGCAGCAGACTCGGGCGCTGTTGCTATTACATCGCTTAACACCGCTGTTGCTCGTGTTGTCTCGGGTGAAGCGCACGGAATACTCACACTGCCGATAAGCAAGGATGCATGTAAAAAAGCAGGCTGGCCATATCCGGGGCACACAGAGATGTTGGCAGAGCGCGCGGGTGGAGTTCCGCTCATGTTGTTAACGCATGAAAACGTTCGCGTTGGTTTGGCAACAACGCATATTCCGTTGCGCTATGTTGCTGCATCTCTTACAACTACACGCGTCGAGGAACGCATACGTGCAATGCACAGCGCACTCACGCGAGATTTTGGGATTGCTGCACCACACATTGCTGTGCTCGGATTAAATCCGCATGCTGGTGAAGAAGGCCTCATTGGCAGTGAAGAGCAAACTATTATTGGACCTACTATCATTGCAATGCGCGAACGAGGCATCGACGTATTGGGTCCGTACCCCTCCGACGGCTTCTTCGCCTTCGGCGCTTACAAAACATTCGATGGTATACTTGCCATGTATCACGATCAGGGTCTTATTCCACTGAAGCTACTCGCGCACGGTGGCGGGGTAAATGTCACAGCAAATCTGAACATCGTACGTACATCGCCAGATCATGGCACTGCGTTCGATAAGGCGGGGCGCAATGTTGCCGATAGCGGAAGTACTGTAGCAGCACTTTCACTGGCAATCGCGATTGTAGGAACTCGAGCTAAAAACCCGCCGGCAAATACGTAGAACTCGAACTGTAATTAGTTGCGGGACTATCTCGTTTAAAAACCCACTCTATTCGAAGCCCCCTGCCACTAGTTTTGGCTCATGTATATATCCCAGAATTTTTGAAGCTCACTTGTCAAACACGATGAATGGCTGCGTGTTAAGAAGATCATGCTTGTGGTCGGAGAATTGGACGGACTTGAGTATCTCGTTTATCCCATCATGAAGAAGGCGTTGCTCTCTCGAGCATGGTACTCCACGCGCTATTTGCTTTCGCAAGTTCCGATGGTAGCGACGATGCGATGACGGCATGTGATCTTCGATGGTTGTATGCGCACCTTTGTGACCACTGCGCCGATGCGAAGCAATGCGGCGCGTGTCGATGAAGCACTCGACGATGAGTGCTGTGGTACGTACATCGACCTCCTGCCTGGCATACTTGTATGGCACACTGTAGTAGTGGCCCTCATGCGCAATGTGATAGTCGATATTCACGCGTGCCTTTGACCACTGTGCACAGACATACGGATGCTGTGGCAGCGGTTTCAATGCGGGCTTGTCCAATTCCTCGAACCGGCTGCGGCGATTGCCGGGCAGCTTCTGAAACGGTCGCTGGTTGACAACCGTGAGACGATCGAAGATGGCATCGTTGAGTGCATGCAGCGAGAAGAAGGTGCGGTCGCGCAGCGGCGCGAGGATCTCACGCTCGGTGATTTGTACGCCCGTCTCCACCTTCGCTTTGTCGCGTGGCTTGCGTACCCGGGCGGGTAGGATGGCTACCCCATAATACTCGGCACATTCCTCATACGTACGTTGGATGTCAGGATCGTAGCGACACGATCGCGTGACGCCACTACGGAGATTGTCCGGGATGAGGAGTTGGGGCACGCCGCCGATAAAGTGCAGTGCGCGTACATGCGAAGCGATCCAGTCATGCACTTGCTGCGATTCACTCGCTTCGACATACAACAGATTGCTGCATCCAAGTGCGGCAACAAAAATCTGTACCTGCCGGATGTCACCCGTTGCAGCATCGACCACGGGCATCGTCATGCCTGCGTAGTCAACGAACAGTCGCTCGCCGGGTGCGTGATGCTGGCGCATGACCACATCAATGGTACCTGCCCAACCACGATACAGCTCGCAGTAACGGCTGTAGCCATAGCCCTCAGGATGCTGCTGCCGGTATTCTTTCCAGAGGAGTTGCAGCGTCACGCCTTTGCGCTACAGCTCCTTGTGGATGTGTGTCCAATCCGGCAGCGAACGCGACGGCACGGTCACAACCGGCGTATGCTCGGTACGCAGCTGCGCACGCATTTCATGCTCGTCCAATGCATCCGGCAGAGGCCATGTCCAACCCAGCTCCTGCGCGCGCTTCACATACGTGGCGACCGTGGATCGCGCGACTCCGACGCTACGCGCGATCTGCCGCTCACTCAGCGACGTGGTCAATGACAATCGAAGTACTTCTCGGATTCTACGCATGGGTAACGCTCGTGCAGGCATCGCTTCTCTCCGGGTATCGTGATGATTTCCAGAAGGAGGATAACCTCAGTGAACAAATACCCAGCGCCGCTTAGCTCATGTCGTCATGATCCCTATCATGCAGGATTCCAATCGATGTCGGCCACCCGTTACGATCGTTCAGCCTATGTGGCCGACTTCCATCGTATTGGGTGGCCGCTTTCCGTTGGAATTGGTGGCCGACTTCAATTGGAATCCGTGGCCGACATCATCGGAATGCGCAGGTGGTCGGTGTTTGACGATCCGGATGACATGTTGACGCACATCCTTAGCAGAGCAGGACGGAGGCGACATGAAGTCAGGGACTAGTATGTATTGTCCAATGTGCTGCACTTCCAGAACGGGGATGTAGTTATGAGTGCAAAATCACAAAAGCTCCTCATGGGCCTAATTGAATTCGACGATGTCCTGCGCCGTGGAATTTCTGTTGGCAGCTGGTGCTAATCCATCTGTGCGTAGCTACAGCAAGATGCTGCCCTTCGATTTTCCCATCCCACGGCGGCATTTTAAAGGCATCTGATCGGTCTTTTTATTCGACCTTTAGCGACTTCAAAGTATACGTGACCACACGGATCATCTGGTGATACACAATACTATTTCCCTTGTTTGATTGCCAACTCGGAGCGCCAGCACGTAGGTTCCAATCGGCAGAGCGGAAGTGTCTACAGAAAGTTTTGCTTGCTTTGCGGAGGCCTGCTGTTGTAGTTGATTCGTAAGGTCCATTGACGCCTGCCCAAGAGTTCCGATTGCAACGAGAGATTCCACTTCACCCGCTTTAGACGGATTATCGACCGTGATCGTAACCCGATTCTTCGCAGGGTTCGGAAAAGCGGCGAGATGGAGATACGTCGAGACCTCATCACTCGTGATGTTTGTTGCAGTTGGCTTGACAGTGATAAGTGCGGAATCTGTTGCTACGTAAAGCACGCCATTTGTGTCGACCGTCATGTCGTTGATGCGGGCTACTGAAACCCACCCCTCTACATCATGCCACGTTTCACCGTCATTATTGCTTGAAATGAGGCCACCACGCGTCCGTGAGGCGTATAATGTGCCGAATGTATTCTCTGCAAAGAGCAAAGGGTTCAACAGTGCAGGACCGCCATAGATATCGTGATACACTTCTTGCCACGTCCTGCCATTGTCCGCACTTCGCACGATGATGTTGTCATCTTGTCTACGCGTTGCCACAGAAGCTTCCTTCGAAACAATCGACATGGTGGCCAGGATCGTGCCGATTTGGGTTACGTGCAGGTCCATGATGTGTACATCATGCTCGGAGACATTTGCTACACGTGACCACTCGGTGCCCATTAGTACTTCGCCAGATCCCGGTACCGCGTAGTCCGTTGCCACATTATTACTGTCTATATGGCGCGTACCACCCAACCCTGCTAGTAAGTCTCCATCAAGCGTGTAAACGAGCGATTGCACACGTTGCACACCAAGCGAATCAGTGGGCAATCCAACACCGACGTTAGTCCACGTTCCGTTCTTCCATGAGAACACCGAATCGGCAACTGCAAACACAGTCGAATCGAATGCCTCGACATAACGGAGGTGACGACCTGCACCGGGCACGACTGCCACAGTATCAAGAGTCCTGCCATTGTCCAGGCTCCGGAGCAGCTTCAGAGGTCGGCTTGTCACTGCGTACATGCCCCCACGGGTATTCCACACGCTACGTCCTGCAACGTATTCAGTGTATTCAGGGTTCGGGACATTGGAAAGCAGATCTAGATTGAAAAGTTGCCAAATGCTGTCGCCAGAACGTGCATTGTAAAGGGCTCGATATCTAGCATTCGAAACTGTGACGCTCTGGTTATCAGCAGCAGAGACCGTCGATAGTTGTCCGACAAACATGTAGAAAGGTGCTTCTGCTATAATCCTACCCGGGGTTGCGACCTCGGTGGTGAGCCACCTTTTTCCACCATCGGTGGTTTGTAGTAAGCTAACATGACTGCTGGCTAAGTATGTAGAATCGTCAAGCTGAAAAGCATCTCCGAAGGGCATTACATTGGAAAACAACTCTACAGCACGAAGCTCCTGCAATGGTATGCGCCAGAGACCTTTAGCAGTAGCGACTAGACCGCAATCGTCGTGAGTAATGGTTACCCCACGTCCACCACGTATCTGCGATCCTACATTTCCTCTGTCTATCCATGTGCGCATTGTATCGGTCGTGGTCAGCACGTTGCCATCGTCCAACAGTATGGTGAGCTGGTTGCCTCGTACTGCATACCATAACACTTGTCCGTTAAATTCACCGGAAGTCACTACGCGACTGCTATTAACAAAACGAATCGTGTCGAGCCGTTGCCACGTTAAGCCTGTATCGCGTTTTGCATATAAGCCCCCGTACTGAGGGCCGGAACTCTGAACACAAGAAATCAAGAGTGAGTCATTCCATTCATGAAACCACCTGGTCTGACTTTGAAAACGCACGTCACGTTGCCAGGACCGCCCCGCATCACTAGTTGCCATTACGCTGTCATCTGTTACGCTAGCAAGCGCTCCGGATCTCATCTTGAGGATTGCGTAGGGTACTTGTGGAATCCTAGCCTGTTTGACATTGGACCATGTTTTTGCGGCGTCAATACTGATTGTCACCCCGTTGCCTCCTACAGCGACGAGGGTGTCGCCGAAGTTATACGTTACCTGTTTGGCCTCATTCTTGATTCCAGAAAGCGGGGTTGAACTACGGAGGAGGTTCAGATCTTTATCGTATATGAACGTGCTGCATTCTTCCCAAGGATATTTATCGTAAACCGTACAAGCGATATACGTATCAGCAACCGTCCATTGACATTCGAGCAATGCCGTTCGTAATGGAAGAATTTCCGGGCAATTCCAAGTTCTAAGGTCCCTTGTGGTATAGGTCAGATTGGAGGATGCAGCGCAAAACACATGTTGGCTGTCAACACCAAATCTGGGTTTGAAGTCGGAATCAACCCCTTGTTGATACAGTGCCTGAAAAAGGTATTGCCGTTCCGATACCTGAGAGGACAGAGTGCTAACAAGTATGATAAAGCCTAAGATTATTATAATCAGCCTTGCCATGTGTACTCCGGATTAGAAAACGGGTGGACGAACGATCCACCCGTATTTCAATTTACATCATTCGGTTCAAGGACACGGACATGTGGAGATGTATGAGCACTCCCACGTTGTACATCCTGTTGTGCATTCGCCTGATGGCGAACATGTCTGCTTGACAATTCTCGCGCACGGAGCTAAAGGACCCTTGTTCTCATACACAACCCGAATTACACAGCATTTGGAGTCGGCGCAGGGCTCCCAACAAATCCCAACCATCCGCCAGCACTTAGGAATCGCGAACATGTAGCACGCTACATCACCGAAGTTAGGTATGCTGTAGTTAAAGAAATTGCCACAGCATACATCGAACTTTCCCTGAATCGCGGCAATTAAGTTTGCAAGCGGAATGCCTGAACCTACCGGGGGGCAAATCTTCTTGATCTTAATCACGTAGTGCTGAGCCAAGTTATCGTCATTGCACTCGCCGATGACAGAAGGAGGCGAATACCTTTTGTAACAGACTGTAACTGGCACGACGTAGGTAGTACCCAACCAGCAGACATTGACATTTAATGTCGCATCTGAGGAGCCACTGGGGCAATCGCAATCGAAGCAAGACGCTCGTGCAGGTATACAACAAAGCAACACGAGAACGGATAGCACAGACAAAAACCGTTTCATAGCAATACTCCAAATATTGGAAAGTATTGTGCGAATGCGTTTCATCGCACCTTCATTATCGGCTTACCTCAGTTTATGCCGGAGGTCAAACCGACACTAACATTTATGCGGAGAGGTCAGCCGCGATCCGATTTACGGGGTAAAGTTGAACCTAGCAATGACATGAACGTGTCATTTTTCGTCATAAAATCTCCAGTCCTATCTTGTAATATGTATTGCATCTAATGTAACAAATGCCTCAATTCCGTGTTGTTATTAGACCTTGCTCTGTATGTTAGCAATGCTTTCCGTTCCTACCCGCCATTCGTCGAAGGGCTGACCACTCTGACACGATCAATACAGTAGTCTTTCGATCTAGTATTTGCCACAACCGTAGTCATGTATCGAACGGAGTTTAGCGTGACCAGCTCTCCCCGAGAACCTGTGCGTGTAGTAATCGTAGACAGCGACCCAGTCTTCAAGACTGGTTTGCTATCGTACGTTAATAGATATCCAGACCTAGAGGTCGTGAAGGCTGCGGCCAGTGCGAGTGAGGCTATTATGCTCGCGGATAAATTTCCGTCCGCTATTGATCTCATCGTAACAGAAGTGCGGCTGCGTGGCGCATGCGGCTTTCATATCTGCCATCATGTCAACAAACTCCATCTCAACATTAAAACCGTAATCGTCACGAGCCAATACACCGATGAAGCAATCATCTGGGCCAGGCATATGCATGCCCACGGCTTCTTGCGAAAAAACGTTGAACCGAAAGATATTGCCACAAGTATCCTATCCGTCTGTGACGGGAGTTACACTTGGCCCGTCACGGCACTGGATGCACAATTGCACGATGATAAGAACCGCGCATTGACGAAAACAGAGGAGGAGATTCTGGAATTGTTGGTGAAGGCAAACATGAAGCCACCTGAAATTGCACTGCGACTCAACAGGAGCGAAGCCACGATACTCAATCACAAACGGTCTATCATGGCAAAATTGGGGGTTAAGGATTCCATTGGACTAGGCAAGTATGAATTCCTCCTAGACTATTGATCAGCGAGTCCGCTCTTGATGTCAGAGTCAAAGAATATTCTTAGCGGTCACTGATATATATAACTCAGGAATCATTTTACGCTCTCGACCCAAAGCATTCTCCGTTCATCTGCTGGCCTAGCTCTATTCTTCTCAAGGACTTCAAGGTGCTCCGCTAACCAATGGTCACGCTTCACGCGAGGCAGCCATTGCCATGATGTATGTGCTCGCAGTACACGCGGAAAAAACGTGGCGCAAACTCGATCGCTTCGATCACATTCCAAACGTCATTCAAGGAATTGTTTATGAAGATGGACTGCTGAAGAAGGCCGCTTAATTCACACGACCACAGGATGCCTCATCCACAACATTTGGAAGTATCTCTTATGTCGGCAGTATTCGGCATGGCGGTGCCAGCGGCGTTGCCTTCGGACAGCATAAACACGGCTGGACTTCACACATACATTCTCTTGCTCGACGTCGCACTCGTGGCCGTTGTACTTGGCACAAAGCGTTGGCGCATTATTATGTCGATCGCAGCCGCCGGCACCTGGATCTGGTGGGGGGTGTGGTGTTCAGCCGTGTCGACAGAACAGCTTGTTACCGATAGAGGTCTTGCGTTGATGTTACTCGGTGCAGGTGGCGTGCTTTTTAGCATTGCCGATCTATTGTGTCTTCGTGCTGGTATTCGTTTTGATAATGTGCTGGAAAGGGGCTTGTCTTCTGCATCTGCAGTTACGTGGCTCGGCTTCCTTGTGGCTGTTGTCGAACCCACGCCTCAGATTCATCAACTTACTTTTCTGATTGCAGGTGCCTGGTTTGCTATAGCTGCATGGTTGTCATCAAGACTAGTAGTAAACGAGCGTGCCGCTATGTCGCAGTACACCTCGCTCGCACTAGTGTCTTGTGTAGCAGCCGCGTTTATCATTGTAGAGTGGGATGGCCCCCTATGCTTATAGTGGCACAGAGCGTGTCCTGCGCTCCTTAGCCGCACTAAGTGGCGTGCGCAGCGTTTTACGCTAGTCCTTCAGTAATAGACGTAGCAGGAACCGCATTGCTCACCTTCGTGGTTGTTGCAGTGTCCGGTTGGTGGGTTGCAGTAAATCTGAGCAATCGAGCATTCTGGGACCTCAATCGGTTGATGTGGTTGATACGAATTGCGACGTGTCTGCTACTATTTATCGCACTGCATTATGAGATAGTAAGATATTTTATGAATGGGGTGTCCTACTTAACTAAAGACTCTTCGTTAAACGTAAACTGGCAACAGTATTTAAGTGGAGTCGTAGCGCCTTCGGTTGGAGTGCTTGTTGCATCGTTGTGTATCGTGCTCGCACTTCGCATCAGAAGCTCAGCCTTGCACACAGCTGCAATTATTGCGATAGCTGTAGGCACTATTCTGTGGTTTGTAAATGGGTTTTACTTTGCACCCCACGAATACTATACGCCTATTCTTAATGCGCGTGTCATTACAGGTTTTGTGCTTATCGCTGCACTCGTGCTTACCTATAGAATGCGAAAGGGTATAGCGGACGAAAAACTCAGACTCGCACAACGATGGTTAGCAGGATTGGCGCTTCTTCTCGTGACGTTTGAACTGAGCAGCCTTGAAGCCGTGTGGAGCACCTATGTACAGCTTCAGAGAATCGACTTTAGTGGCAATACGTATGTGAGCTACGAACATGTACATGCTCTGTGGAATCAGTTTCATCTTATCCTCTCTGGCACATGGATAGGATATGGTTCTGTATTGCTCGTGATAGGTTTCATACGCAGGTTGCAGATTGTGCGCATAACTGCGATGGGACTACTCGGACTCTCGATTCTAAAAGTCTTCTTGTACGATCTCTCGTTCCTTGGACAGCCTTACAGAATTGTGTCCTTTATCGTTCTAGGCCTCATCCTTATCGGCGCATCGTACATGTACGCACGTTTCCGCAATTCTATTTTCGGCGTAAACGATGACGCAAAAGACCCATCTCAAGCCCCTTAACACGATTAGACTGCTTTCAAAACGATTAGACTACTTTTAACACGATTAGACTACTTCTGACCGCTCACATCATTCTGGCGAACTGTGGGGTTCTGTGTGAAAAATCCAGTGGGAAGAATCTTGAAGCCGGTGTGAACCGCCGGCATAATGGGCCAGTCTTCGGGACGTGCAAAATGGGTAACGTTGAACGTGTACCACAACACGACGTCTTTACGAAGAATCGATTCGTTGTTTAGGATGTACTTGGGAAGTCCGTCATCGCCCGACGATTGATTCGGATAATCTCCCGCGCCAAACAACTCGTTCTCTCTGTAACGAGTAACCCACAAATCATGAATCAGAAAAGAGGCTCGACGCCTTACAAGGTTGCTTGCATCGAGGAATGACGGTGGACCATCATTCGGATGTAGTGTGTACGCAGTGGGTATACCAATGCTACTTGTTTTCGTCGAGGCAATTTTCCAGCTACGCCCTGCATCGGCGTTAGAATTGGTTGTGGCTTCTTTTTCGTAGCGGAATTCCCAATCGTCCATCATAATTGCATTGCCGAAAGGATTCTCCTTCCCAACGGGACGTCGCACCATGTCAACTTCAGATACAACGTTTGCCGTGTCGTCGATATCCATGTCGAGACGGACATTAAAAAAGTGCTGATGTGAAGGGGCTAGAAGATTCTTTGCAATAAGGTGCGCCAGTTTCTGATTTCCCTCAGAGCCCGCATAAACAGTGTCCTGCGTGCCTTTTGTTAACAGTATGCCTGACAGAGCTGCGTCGAAAGTAATTGTGCCGTTGAGATTGAAAATCCAGCTTAGAGCGTAGTCGTAGTTCCCAATAGTCGACGTTTGAGTGATTACTAGTTCGCGTCCACGTTCCTCCATGTGCGCTCCACTCATCACGTCATAATGTTTCCACGCCAGGCCCGCATCGGCTTCGTAGATAGCAACGATATTCTCGCGGTAGCTCACATCACCATTCGACGCAACTGCAGGCAAGCCAGTCATGATTGCATTACTTGGCACGTCTTTCCCGCGCACGAGAGGAGCAGCAAGCATGCCTATGCCATACTCACCCACGTCGAATGCACTACGCCAAATCCAATGCGAAGCGGTGTCGCCGTAAGGCACAACCATCTCACTTACAGACATTCTGTACGCAATACTTCTTGCACCATTGGCAATGCGTTGATTGCCGTTGCGTGCGATGTTGTTGGAATTATAAGAAAGGGTATAAATGGTTAGTCCTTCGCGCTGATGCATCAGGTACCTGAACGACCACGGACCCCATTCCACAAGACTGCCATCGGTTTGTATCGAGGCGTTCTTTGCTGGTGCATTGCGGCCCGTTCTGGCATTACGTTTCGCGTTGACATTACGGGTCGTGTTGACATTACGGGTCGCGTTGACATTGCCGTTCTCACCTTCACTGATGCGTCCAGTTGATTTTCGGTCTTTGTCGCGCAGCAGGGTTTCACGCATGAACATGTTTGGTTCGGGCAAGGGCACGATTGGCCGGTCGAGCACCTCGAGGACGATGCGACGCGAAATATTCACCAAGGCAGCGAGGCCCTCTATTGGTTGGTCGTATGCATTTACGCCGTTTTGTTTAACAAAGGCAAGCGCGCGAGCCATTCTATCGGAAAATGCCGAGGTAGGTACACCGCTTGCCCACACATCAATTGCTATGTTAGAATCTGCAAGCCCCCTACGAGCAATTGCATTTTTCCATCGCTCGTTCGCGCGTAGCAGTGACATGACAGTATCCATGTCGTCGGTGTAGATCATTGGCTGCACACCATCGAGCCTACGTACTTCGCTCACAGATTCGGATGTCACGTCAACCACGACCTCGAACACGCGTTTGTTTTCTGCATCATGCACTACTGCAAACATTTCGCGTGGTATTGCCGAGACATTTCTCGGCGACCTATTTGTCACTGAGTCATGCATCTCTCTAAGAATTGCATGTTTATCGGGTTGGCGCAGATCAAGGCTAACGATACGTCCATTCGCGGGCCAGCGACTATCTGTCTTCATCACACGAACGGCCACTTCAAGTTCTGCCACCGTTGGTGGACGCAGGGGATGTAGTTGTATATCGGAAGGGGTCCGAAGGCTAGGGGTCTTGGGTGTTTTCTGAGCGACAGCGCAGAACGTAACGAGCGAGAGTGCTGAAAGTATAGCAACTAGGGTTCGCATTCTGTCCTGTGTAGTGGAGTTGATTACGCTGCAAAAATCATCACGTCGTTTGGAATGACAGCGGGGAAAAACAAATAGCCCCAGATAGCGGATTGACAGCGGGGAAAAACAAATAGCCCCAGATAGCGGATTGACAGCGGGGAAAAACAAAAAGCCCCAACTAGAAACCTAGTGGGGCTTTTAAAGAAAGACCTGGCGACGACCTACTCTGCCATAGGGGTAACCCTAGAGTACCATCGGCGCAGCGGAGCTTAACTACTCTGTTCGGAATGGGAAGAGGTGTGGCCTCCGCGCTATCGTCACCAAGAAAAAGTTTTGTGAGAGCTTGTGTTTGTTCTCATCACCGAGTCATGATGATGGGGTGAAATCAGAGACGAAGAATATAGATTTTAACGATGGTTGTGGTATAGGACAACCGTCGAACTGATGTTTTGTTAAGAGGAGTTTGATTCTCTTTTCAACAAAAAAAATAATGACAAGTCCTCGGACTATTAGTACTTCTCGGCTGCATACGTTGCCGCACGTCCACCTGAAGCCTATCAACCGGGTCATCTTCCCGGGTCCTTACTAATTGGGATGTCTCATCTTGAAGTGGGTTTCGCGCTTGAGATGCTTTCAGCGCTTATCCTTCCCAGACATGGCTACTCTGCCGTGCCACTGGCGTGACAACAGATACACCGTCGGTCTGGTCATCGCGGTCCTCTCGTACTAACGACGACTCTTCTCAAACATCCTGCGCCCGCATAGGATAGGGACCGAACTGTCTCACGACGTTCTGAACCCAGCTCACGTACCGCTTTAATTGGCGAACAGCCAAACCCTTGGGACCTTCTTCAGCCCCAGGATGCGATGAGCCGACATCGAGGTGCCAAACCTTCCCGTCGATGTGGACTCTTGGGGAAGATCAGCCTGTTATCCCTAGCGTACCTTTTATCCTTTGAGCGACGGCCCTTCCACGCAGTGCCGCCGGATCACTAAGACCTGCTTTCGCACCTGTTCGAGATGTCTCTCTCACAGTCAAGCTCCCTTCTGCCTTTGCGCTCTTCATACGATTACCAACCGTATTGAGGGAACCTTTGTAAGCCTCCGTTACCTTTTAGGAGGCGACCGCCCCAGTCAAACTACCCACCTAGCACTGTCCCCGCGGATCCACTCCGCCGGGTTAGAATCCGGTCACACCAAGGGTGGTATTTCACCGTAGACTCCACAAGGCCCGCAAGCCCTGCTTCACAGTCTCCCACCTATGCTACGCATGGGGTAACCAAAGCCAATACTAAGCTATAGTAAAGGTGCATAGGGTCTTTCCGTCCATATGCGGGTAACCGGCGTCTTCACCGGTACCACAATTTCGCCGAGCCCGTGCTTGAGACAGTGCCCAGATCGTTACACCATTCGTGCAGGTCGGAACTTACCCGACAAGGAATTTCGCTACCTTAGGACCGTTATAGTTACGGCCGCCGTTTACCGGGGCTTCGATTCAATGCTTCATCTTGCGACTGACATCTCCTCTTAACCTTCCGGCACCGGGCAGGTGTCACACCCTATACGTCCACTTGACGTGTTAGCAGAGTGATGTGTTTTTGGTAAACAGTCGCCTGGGCCATTTCTCTGCGGCCGCATTGCTGCGGCACCCCTTCTCCCGAAGTTACGGGGTCAATTTGCCGAGTTCCTTAAGCACGGCTCACTCGCGCGCCTTAGTATCTTCTACCTGTCCACCTGTGTCGGTTTGCGGTACGGTCACCACGACTCGCTTTTCTCGGCAGATTTCGTCAGTATCAGGATAGCCATTAACCTGAACTGCCTTAGCTCTGCGTCACTTTTATTGTCGTAGTGGGGCAGGAATATTATAATGTGCCTGCTTGCCATCAGCTACGCCTCTCGGCCTCGCCTTAGGTGCCGCCTAACCCTGAGTCGACGAACGGAGCTCAGGAAACCTTGGACTTTCGGCGTGGGGGATTCTTACCCCCATTCTCGCTACTCATGCCTACATATGCTCTTGTATCTGCTCCAGCATCACTCGCGTGACACCTTCACTGCTGATACAATGCTCCCCTACCGCTGTACATTGCTGTACAGCCCGAAGCTTCGGTGAAATGCTTAGTCCCGATTATTATCGGCGCACAGTCGCTCGACCAGTGAGCTATTACGCACTCTTTCAATGAATGGCTGCTTCTAAGCCAACATCCTGGCTGTCTGTGCAACTGCACATCCTTTTTCTGTGAGCATTTACTTGGGGACCTTAGCTGTCGGTCTGGGTTGTTTCCCTCTCGGCTACGAAGCTTATCCCTCGCAGCCTCACTCCCGTGCATCCTGTTTCCGGCATTTGCGGTTTATCTGGGGTCGGTACCGTTGTGACAGCCCTAACCCAATCAGAGCCCTACCTCCGGCACAGTAACACGAGGCTGTTCCTAAAAACATTTCGGGGAGTACGAGCTATCACCGAGTTTGATTGGCCTTTCACCCCTATCCACAGTTCATCCGAGCAGTTTTCAACCCGCACCGGTTCGGACCTCCACGTGGTGTTACCCACGCTTCATCCTGACCATGGATAGATCACACGGTTTCGCGTCTGCCGCCCCATACTAACCATCGTTTCCGATGATATGCGCCCTATTCAGACTCGCTTTCGCTACGGGTGCGGATATCCATATCCTTACCCTTGCATGGGACGAGCAACTCGTAGGCTCATTAAGCAAAAGGCACGCCGTCACAGCATTGCTGCTGCTCCGACCGTTTGTAAGCACACGGGTTCAGGTTCTTTTCACTCCCTTCTGAAGGGTTCTTTTCACCTTTCCCTCACGGTACTGGTTCACTATCGGTCACAGAGGAGTATTTAGCCTTGGAGGGTGGTCCCCCCGATTTCCCACAGGATTTCTCGTGTCCCGCGGTACTCAGGATTCCCCTAGGGCCAACTCGGATGTCGTCTACAGGGCTCTCACCTTCTGTGGCCGGCCTTCCCAGGCCGTTCGACTATCGTTGTTGGTCCCATGTTAGGGTCCTATAACCCCGAGGCCATTTGCATGACCTTGGTTTGGGCTGTTCCGGGTTCGCTCGCCACTACTACCGGAATCTCGTTTGATTTCTCTTCCTCCAGGTACTGAGATGTTTCACTTCCCTGGGTTTGCTCCCTTTCGGGTGATGGGACATGACTCCCACCGGGTTGCCCCATTCGGATATCCGCGGATCGGTGCGTGCTTCCCGCTCCCCGCGGCGTTTCGCCGGTTGCTGCGTCCTTCTTCGCCTCTCTGTGCCAAGGCATCCACCGTGTGCTCTTTTCAACTTGCCGACTGCGTCCGTTTAACAAAACGCTCGCCGGTGCCTTATTCTATACCTTACTAGTCGTCTTCGTCTATCTTCTTCTTGTGTCTCTACTCGTGCCGCCATCATCATGACTCGATTATGAGTTATGAGTCAAACGCACAAGCCTCGTCTCGAAAAGTATTCTTCCTTACGAAAGTTTACTCTCTAAAACTTTACTTTCTTGATTGGTCTAAATTTTCAAAGAACACAAAGGCCATCACTTGGATGTCCTTTGACAACGGGAAGCAAACAACGATAATTCGACCGAGTCGTATGTGATGGCACACCGAAATGTGCTTCTCACGATTTGCCTTGCACAGCAAGCTGTGTGTTGGCGATTGTGACGATGGTTGCTGGGGTTGTTCACTGCGTGATTGCTCACACAGCGCTTACTCCCATTGGCCATCATCGGATTGCAGCACCGAAGTGCATGCTAGAGAACCGAGGTTCTCCTATTTCCTTAGAAAGGAGGTGATCCAGCCGCACCTTCCGGTACGGCTACCTTGTTACGACTTAGCCCTAGTCACCAGTTTCGCCTTCGACGGTATCACTACCGGCTTCGGGCGCCCCCGGCTCCCATGGCTTGACGGGCGGTGTGTACAAGGCCCGGGAACGTATTCACCGCGGCGTGCTGATCCGCGATTACTAGCGATTCCACCTTCATGGAGTCGAGTTGCAGACTCCAATCCGAACTGAGACCGGTTTTGGGGATTTCCTCTGCCTCGCGGCATTGCCCGTTGTACCGGCCATTGTATCACGTGTGTAGCCCCGGACGTAAGGGCCATGATGACTTGACGTCATCCCCGCCTTCCTCTCTACTTGCGTAGGCAGTCTCCCTAGAGTGCCCGGCCAAACCGCTGGCAACTAAGGATAGGGGTTGCGCTCGTTGCGGGACTTAACCCAACACCTCACGGCACGAGCTGACGACAGCCATGCAGCACCTCTGCAGGCATCCGACTTGACGGTTCATTCGACTTTCATCTCTTTACTACCTGCACTTCAAGCCCGGGTAAGGTTCTTCGCGTTGCATCGAATTAAACCACATGATCCACCGCTTGTGCGGGCCCCCGTCAATTCCTTTGAGTTTCAACCTTGCGATCGTACTCCCCAGGTGGTATGCTTATCAGATTCCCTACGGCACTGAGTCCTTGCGGACCCAACACCAAGCATACATCGTTTAGGGCGTGGACTACCAGGGTATCTAATCCTGTTTGATCCCCACGCTTTCGTGCCTCAGCGTCAGTTACGGGCCAGGTGACCGCCTTCGCCACCGGTGTTCCTCCTGATATCTACGCATTTCACCGCTACACCAGGAATTCCATCACCCTCTCCCGCACTCAAGTCCTGCCGTTTCAAAGGCACCCTCCGGGTTAAGCCCGGAGATTTCACCTCTGACGCGCTGGACCGCCTACGCACCCTTTATACCCAGTAAATCCGGACAACGCTCGGGTCCTACGTATTACCGCGGCTGCTGGCACGTAGTTAGCCGACCCTTCCTTTGATGGTACCGTCCCAGAGGTTGTTACCTCTTTTCGTCCCATCCGACAGTGGTTTACAAGGCGAAGCCCTGTCATCCCACACGCGGCATTGCTGGTTCAGGCTCTCGCCCATTGACCAATATTCCTCACTGCTGCCTCCCGTAGGAGTCTGGACCGTGTCTCAGTTCCAGTGTGGCTGTTCGTCCTCTCAGACCAGCTACTGATCGTCGCCTTGGTGAGCCATTACCTCACCAACTAGCTAATCAGCCGCAGGCTCATCCCCATCCGCATAAAGCTTTGACCTCTCGGCCTCATCAGATATTAGCCCCGGTTTCCCGGGGTTATGTCTGTGATGGGGGCAGATAACCTACGTGTTACTCACCCGTGCGCCAGTGGTCTTGCGACCCCTTGACTTGCATGTGTTAAGCATGCCGCCAGCGTTCGTCCTGAGCCAGGATCAAACTCTCCGTTGTATGGTTTGTTTGTCCAGCTTATGATCGATCTCGGCGTTCTTCTCATCGTTGTTTTTGACGGAGGAAGTTTCTACTGTCCGTGTTGCATAGGACGAATCCTACACTGCACGAACCGCGATTCTTACCTCTTTACTTCTAGTCATTTCCACGATGCAATGAATTGCATCCCTTCGATGACCTCCCCATCAGAGTTTCCTCCAGTGGGGGGTTCGTTTGCTTCCCGTTGTCAAAGAACACCGAAAAAAACAGGGCAAAACCGCTAGGTTCAACCCTATTACCCGTGCATATCGTCTCTGCAGGGGCGACAAACATATAGGTTTTTGGGGACTCTACCAAATGGGTGGCAATCGGATGGAACTTAGTTTGACAGCCATTTCTGAATACTCCTTGAATGGCGTGCTCTAATCGTTGCCTCGCACGAATTAAAGACCTGCTAATCGTTGCCTCGCACGAATTAAAGACCTGCTAATCGTTGCTTCGTACGATCTAAAGAAGCGCTAGTCGTTGCTTCGCACAAAGAACATCCAGAAGAAAAGTGCCTCTGGAATGAGCAGAATGACGAGAGACAATGTGTCTCTGGTGAAGAGGGTGCCAGGTGGGTACGCACCCGGCATGACCTGGTGTGCAAGCGTTCCAGTGAGCGACCAACCGATGGTGAAGACCAACGCACAAATTCCAATAGCAAGAAAAGCCCCCTTCAACCCCTCCTTTTGCCACCGCTTTGTGAATGCGTACAAGAATCCAACGATATGCAGATGGTATATCACTAGTTCAATCATATAGCCCGCCCCATAAATCCGCGCATTTGTCTTTGCATGCGCAAAAATCGGAATTCTGCAGTCGTCACGAATAGCTATCGTTCAAACACGTCGCAACCACACCACGGATGCCACACCTGCTGAGAAGTCTTATGCTGCCTACTGCCGAACGACCACGAGAACGCCTGCTGAAACACGGTGCAGGCGCACTGAGCACCACAGAGCTGATTGCATTGCTTATCGGACACGGTACGGTTGGGAAGGGGGCTGATGAAATCGCCAAGGATGCGTTGTCGCGATTTGGATCGCTTACCGACATTGCGGGACGTGACATGAGCGAACTACGCATGCTCCACGGAATGGGTCCGGCCAAGGCCGCCACGCTCTGCGCAGCGCTAGAACTAGCCAAACGACTTCAGGCCGAGCCGTTCCGCACGCGTGATGTGATAACCTCTCCGCAGCGTCTCGCACGCCTCATGGCGCCCCGCTTGCGTGACCGTCGCACAGAGTCGTTTCACGTGCTGCTGTTGAATACGGCCAATCAACTCGGACGTGAACTGACAATTGCCGAGGGTTCGCTGAACGCATGTGTAATCCATCCCCGCGAGGTGTTTCGCATTGCCATTGCAGAAAACGCTGCGTCGATAATTCTCGTCCATAACCACCCCTCAGGAAACACAGAACCATCGAAAGATGACATCGCAATTACACGAACGCTTGCAGAGGCCGGACGCATCCTCGATATTCGCGTCCTAGACCACATCATAATCGGTGGCGACGAATTCACAAGTCTGGCAGAGCGGCATCTGATGTAAATGGCACAACAAATAAGCGATCCAGGGTTTGGCACAAAAGTGGGTCGAACCAGCGGACGTATAATCAATCGGGATGGTTCGATAAACGTTCGAAGAGTTGGCGACCGCTTCCACGTCTCTGATATCTACCACTTTCTACTCGTAGCCGGGTGGTTCAATTTCATTCTACTTGTGTTTGGCGTCTACATCGCTGTGAATTTTGTCTTTGCTTCGTTGTACATAGCGATAGGCACTGATCAACTCGCGAATTCGACTGTGCATGGCCAGCAAAGCCCCTATGAGATTGCTTTTCAATTTAGCACACAAACCCTGACAACCTTGGGCTACGGCAATCTTGCTCCGCGCACCTCGCTTGTCGGCGCTGTTGCAGCGTTTGAAGCTTTAATAGGATTGTTGATATTCGGAATATTTACTGGTGTTACGTACGGACGTTTTGCTCGTACGAAGGCACGCATAACGTTCAGCCGCCACGCAATCATTGCTCCATTACGCGGTGAGAGCAATGCCTTAATGTTCCGACTGGTAAACGAGCGCACTAGTGTCGTTATGGATGCTTCTGCAAACCTTCTGCTTGTGCTTGCGGAACCACTCAAGGGTCAGGCGTCACGACGATTCTATAACCTTCCACTTGAATCGCCGAAGATTAATTCGTTGGCATTGAACTGGACATTAGTGCACCCCATAACTCAGGACAGTCCGCTCTTTGGTTTGCCTATCAAAGAATTGCACACCGCCCAAGCCGAATTTCTCGTCACCATTACCGCCTTCGACGACACAGTACGGCAGACTTTCTATGCACGAACATCATACACTGCAGAGCAGGTTGTAAGCGGACGGAAGTTCGAACCAATGTTTTGGACTACTGACCAAGGTGATGTAGAGCTGCATGTAGAAAAGGTACACGACCATGTCGAAGCCGAGTTGCTACCAGAGGGTCCAAGTCCAGGAAGCGACACCTAACGCGTGCCTTAACGCTCGAGCTGCCTAGGGCGTGAGATTCTAGAACGGCGTGTTAGAAAGTCGAACGTCATCGACAAGCAGAACACAATGAGTAGACGTTGCAGATATACCCACCTCTAGGTTCGTTTGCACAGCATTGAGTAGCGGCAGAGTAGGTGCTTGAGCATCTAGTATTCGCACCCCGTCCTGCCACAACTCCACACGTCCTGCTTGGTGGTCGAACACAAAGTGAATCTTCACCGTCACCCATGCACCTATTGGCACCGGCGTAGGATTGCTCTGGCGAAACATGAGCTTGTTACCGAATTTGTTCTCTACAGCGAATGCGCCTCCACTCAGAACAATGCGTGGTCCCGGTGATTGATCAAACCACTGACTTTCAAAGTCCGCAATACTGTACGGAAGGTTGTTGGTAAAGAAGTAACGGGCTTCGTACCAAAGTTCATCCCCCTTGGCAAAGTACGCGATGGTGTTTTCAATCGATGCCTTCGATGTTACCATCGACGAAGCCGGTGGTACTGCGGTGAATTTCAACACGTGATTCTCAGCATTCATAGGGTCTGTAGCGACATCGATTCTGTTGTCTCTGAATGTACACGTCCCTTTTAGTATACACGTACGAAGTGCAACGTAGTCGGGAACTGTAGGTGAAAGCGGACCCTGCAAGACCATCGTACTCCAGTTGCGGTTCGTGTCTGCTATCGTCTGAATGAACAGATCCCTAAATGCAGCATACCCTTCGAAATCCTCTGTGAAAACGCTGCGTGTAGGAAACAATCCATCTGGCGACTTCAAGAACACCGAGTCTCCGCGATGCTCATAGTTCGTCGTTTCAAAACCGGGTTCGAAGTACTTCAGAAAGAACTCACACGATGAGCCAGTCACCTTGTAAACATTCCCATCCTTGCCGATTTTGTACTGCGTTCCGTCGGTGTCGGTAATGGTCGTTAGAACATCTACCTCTGCCAAACACGGTACGGGGTTAACCGGTGACGAGCTACAAGCAGCCAGAATAATCGCACTAACTATGAACGCGACCACGGAGTAGAAATGCATGATATCGCCCCTTGATTTGAATTCTCGTTACAAATAGCCGTGTTCGCTTTATATGCAGCGGTGTTCTAATTTGAGCTAGCGGTAAATATATCGTCCAGCATAGAAGGTCAACATTCTCATCGGTAGTTTGGTATTCAACTCGTTATTGATGCCTTCATGAAACACCTAACAAAAGCCCTGATTTTTACCGTAACAGTCTTGATCTCATACCTCGTCACAGCCCTACTTGAAGACCGCGTGCTTCTCGAAACGGAACGATTCCGTCCGGGTACAGCTACCCTCCTAGGCATGGGCATTATTGTGCTCGTATTTGTGCCTGTGTTTGCCTACACCGAACGTATTACCGAAGCCGTGATTCGATCGTCGCTGCGGCAGTCGAAAACAGGTGCTGGACCTATTATTGGTGCGATACTGTTCGTAGCAGTGGTTCTCACAATTCTTTTTGCTCTTTATCTCGACCGATGGTTCGATATGTCCATCGCCGATCTTTTCTAGGACTCAATGGATTTTCGCGATTACTATAACGACCTGGGTGTGCCGCGCACAGCAACACAAGCAGAGATCAAAAAAGCTTTTCGCAAGCTTGCAAGAGAGTTGCATCCCGACACGAATCCAAATAACCCCGATGCAGAAGCAAAGTTTAAGGTGGCGAACGAAGCGTACGACGTTCTCGGCGATGTTGAGAAGCGAAAGAAGTACGACCAATTGTCATCTCAATACAACGCATTTCAATCGCAAGGGGGCAGAAGGGGCAACACTTCCTTCGATGAATTCGGTCGCTCTGGATCGTACTCTTTCAAAAACGATGGCTCGTCGAATTCGTTTGAAGGTTCGTCGATGTCAGATCTACTGTCGCAGTTGTTCGGATCTGGTAAGACTACACGAGGCAGTCAGCGCAGTTCGACACGTAGTTCGAGATCGCGCAACGCCCCTGTCGATTTCGAAGAGGAGCCGGCCGAACCGGCTACTGTATACTTAGTTACGATAACGCTGGATGAAGCTTTTCGCGGCTCAACAAAGCGCCTTGTGTTAGGCACTTCGAAACTTGATGTTGCATTCAAACCTGGAGTTGCGGAAGGCCATAGACTTAAAGTTCCGGATGGCCAACTCGAAGTGCGCATCGCGCCAAATCCGCGTTTCGAACGTGATGGCGACGATCTACGAACAAAACATCAGATACCTGTGAGTCTGGCTGTATTAGGGGGCTCGACAGGGGTCGATTCTATCAGCGGTACAATCACAATGAATGTTCCTGCAGGTACAACTCCAGGCAAGGTGTTCAGACTACGAAACCAAGGGATGCCTGTGTATGGTGTTTTGGATAGACGCGGCGACTTGTACGTAACAATCGATGTTGCTCTGCCAACCACGCTGTCTGATGAACAACGAACGTTGTTTGAAAATCTTCAGAAGACTGGCCTGTGACACGCATTACGTTCGACCATGTCTCAAAGAATTACGATGGTGTGCACCCGCTTCGTGAAGTCTCGTTTACAATTGAGCCAAGTGAGTTTTTTGTCCTAGTGGGTCCGTCCGGCTCTGGCAAGAGCACGCTTCTGCGCATGGTTGCCGGACTCGAATCTGTGTCGTCGGGTAACATAAAGTTCGATGGCGAGATAATGAACGACGTACCTCCTCGCCTGCGCGATGTTGGGATGGTCTTTCAGAACTACGCATTGTATCCACATCTTACTGTTGCGCAGAACCTTGCCTTCCCTTTATCAATTCGTAAAGAACCGAAGGCGCAGATTTCGGCACGTGTTGGTGAGATTGCAGAACTCTTGAACATCACAGACTTACTCGATAGGAAACCACGACAGCTCTCGGGTGGGCAACGGCAACGTGTTGCAGTTGGACGTGCCATCATACGCAAACCACGAGTCTTCCTTTTCGACGAGCCCCTTTCCAACCTCGATGCTCAACTGCGTGTACACATGCGCACCGAATTGCGTCAGCTTCAGCGTGCACTTGGCATAACAACCATTTACGTAACCCACGACCAGGTCGAAGCAATGACCATGGCAGACCGTATGGCGATTCTGAATGCAGGCACACTCCATCAAATTGCGACCCCTCAGGAAGTCTATCGAACACCCGCGACCGTTTTCGTCGCTCGGTTCTGCGGCAGTCCTTCGATGAACATCCTGGCAAACGGCACCATTGGGGTACGTCCTGAAGACTTCGTTTACGTGCATTCAAACGGGGCAGATGCTTTCAACGAGCAGAACGCACATTCGGACGATTTGTACGCTTACACGGTATCGGGCACAGTAGAGAACATCGAATACATCGGCCATGAATGGTTGTCGTTTGTACGCATGACGGACGCGCTCGTATGTGTGCGATCTTTGCGTGCGCCGACGCAACACATTGGTGATACTGCAACGCTGGGCGTGCTTGAGACTGGTTTGCACCGATTTGACAGTGCCGGTTTTCGACTCTAGTTTCGCTTGAGGGGGAACTCTCTAGCCTCATAACTGTCTCCGACTACAACCCTATACATCGATCCGGCAACCACTTTCTTCGGGCATCATGAACGCCGAATTTATCATAGCGTATAGACGACGATTGAGCGACCGATCGAAGGAATTCTTCGAAACGATGCAGAATTTCTTATTCTTTTCGCTTCGGTCGTTTGGTGCGATGATTTGGATGAAACGCTACTGGAGCGACATCACAACACAGATGTATGCCGCTGGCACATCTTCGATTGTTATCGTGCTGGTGAGCTCCATCTCTATTGGATGCTTGCTGACCATGGAGGTCGGCAATCAGCTCGAGTCGTTCGGAGCTAAAACACTTACCGGACGAGCCACTGCACTTTCTGTGATTCGCGAGATGGCACCAATGGTAACCGGCCTCATGTTAGCTGCACGAGTAGGCGCAAGCTTTGCGTCCGAGTTGGGCGCGATGAAGATCTCTGAACAAATCGATGCGCTCCGTGCGTTTGGCACAGACCCAATTGCTAAGCTCGTGATGCCACGATTAGTAGCAACACTTATCATGTTCCTTCCACTTACGGCTGTTAGTTGCGCAGTCGGGCTCATCGGTGGCAGTTTCGTAGCTCAGGGCTACCACAACATCGACCCGGGCTTCTACTGGAACTCAGTACTTGCGCCGCTTGAGTTTCACGACTTCCTTGTTGGGTTTGTAAAACCGCCAGTGTTTGCCGTAGCCATTACTCTTGTGAGTTGCTTCAATGGCTTTAGTGCTAGTGGGGGTACCGTAGGCGTGGGCCAATCGACAGTAAAGGGAATTGTAGTGTCGAGTGGCTTGGTTTTACTCCTAAACTTCTACATCTCAAAGCTTGTGTTGGAAAACCTCTAACATGATTGAATTACGCAACGTATCGCTGTCGTTTGGTGGGAAAAAAGTACTCAAGGACATTAGCCTTTGTATACCCGATGGAAAGATCACGGCAATACTTGGTCCGAGCGGTTCGGGTAAGAGCACGATCTTAAAATTGATGATTGGTCTGATTCGGCCAGACGGTGGCGAGATTCTCGTTGACAAAGTTGATGTCGTAAAACTGCCCGAATCGAAGCTGTTCCCAATTCGTAAGCAGATGGGAATGGTGTTCCAGGGCAACGCTCTATTTGACTCACTAACCGTACTCGAAAACCTCGGGTTTTTTCTTGGTGAGAATCTTAGTCTGCCCGAGTCGGAGATCAACGAGCGCGTTCGCAATGCAATCACGTTCGCCGGATTGGATGGCTACGAGAACGAACTGCCCGACAGTCTCTCTGGTGGTATGCAAAAGCGTTTGGCTATCGGACGTGCGCTGATTTTTGATCCGCGAATGGTGTTGCTGGATGAGCCGACCGTTGGACTCGACCCGATTTCCTCGAAGAAAATTCTAGACGTCATTGCCAAACTTCGCGAAGAACGTGGTCTTGGTGCAGTGATGGTAACGCACACCATTGCTGACGTTTTTGCCATTGCAGATAGAGTAATCGTTCTCTACGAAGGCATGCTCGTGTTCGATGACGAACCGGCCAAACTTCATGCGAGCGATCACGCTTTCGTCGAGTCATTCCTCATCGAACAAGAGTCACATTCAACACCGCATAACAACAAAGCAAGAAGCCCGGAGACTATGTCATGACTACATATGCTGTATCACAAAAGAAGGGCACCGGCTGGCGCAATGTCCGCACGGGTATCCTATTTGTCATCGGTCTTGGCCTCGTAGCCTCCCTCGCGTTAATCATCGGCAAGAACACAACCCTACTAACGAGCCACAGCATTGTTCACCTACTAATTCCTGATATCAAGGGACTTAACACAGGAAACCTTGTCTCAATAGCCGGTAAAAAAGTTGGCACTGTCTCGGCCTTGGAGTTTCAGCGTGTGAACGATAGCACACACATCATGGTCACAATGAATGTCAAGGAAGAGTACTTCACCTTGCTTACTCAAGACTCAAGGGCAATGATTAAGTCGCTCGGCATGCTCGGCGATAAGTACATCGACATCACACTCGGGCACTCGCCGACGTACCTTAAAGATGGTGGCTTCCTTGTAGTTGTAGACGATGTTGGCCTAGAGGATATGGCAGAAACAGCAGGCAAGACCATGGAATCTGTAGGAAAAGCATCAGAATCATTGGTCGCAATCCTCGGCAAAGTCGAACGCGGTGAAGGCTCACTTGGCAAGCTCATTACAACGACAGAAACAAGTGACCGCTTAAACAGAGCTCTCGCACATATAGAGTCTGCTGCTGCGATGTACGGCGACCCAGCCGTCGGACGCAACTTCGCATCATCGATAAACAATTTTAACATGATGAGTGGCGACCTGTCGAAAATCACGACATCTATTGAACAGGGCAACGGCACATTCGGCAAGCTTATTAAGAGCGACTCACTGTACAACAGACTGAATGCAACGGCATCGAGCGCCGACACCATGGTTGGCTCGTTGTCGAGACGTGCGAACAGTTTGCTCGACAGCTATCAACCGGGATCTGCGTTCTACATCAATCTGAACAAGAGCATCAACTCACTCGACTCTCTCCTCTTAGACATGAAGAGAAATCCGTCGCGCTATCTAAAGATCTCTGTGTTCTAAGACGTCGAGTCTATACACGCTACAATGCGACTTAGTACTGGTAGAAGCCGCGGCCACTCTTCTTGCCAAGATGTCCGGCGGCAACCATTTTGCGCAGCAACGGACACGCCCGGTACTTGCTATCACCAAGACCGTCGTGCAGCACTTCCATAATGCTTAAGCACACGTCGAGTCCGATGAAGTCGGCCAACGCAAGCGGACCCATCGGATGCGCCATACCAAGTTTCATCACAGTGTCGATGTCTTCGACAGAAGCAATGCCTTCCATAACGCAGTACACTGCTTCGTTAATCATTGGCATTAGAATTCTGTTCGATACGAAACCAGGATAGTCTTGCACTTCGACCGGTGTTTTACCGAGTCCAACGGCCAGCGCCTTAATTGTCGCATATGTCTCATCGCTCGTGGCAAGTCCGCGAATAATTTCGCAGAGCTTCATTACCGGCACCGGATTAAAGAAGTGCATGCCGATAAACTTATCTGCACGCTTCGTTCCACCAGCAAGCGTTGTTATACTAATTGATGATGTGTTGCTTGCAAGAATGCACTCTGGTTTGCAGATGGCATCGAGGGTCGCAAAAATCTGCTGTTTTACTTCTAGGCGTTCGCTCGCTGCTTCGACGACAAGGTCAGCCCCCTTCGCCCCTTCTTCAAGACTTGTATTTGTGGCAATGCGCGCAAGTGTGGCGTCGCGATCGGCCTGTGTGAGCACTTCCTTCTTTACTTGCCTGTCGAGGTTGGCTGTTACGGTGCTCAAAGCTTTCTGAAGCGCAGCATCGCTCACATCAACCAGGGTGACGTTATGTCCGTGTTGCGCAGCAATGTGCGCAATGCCGTTGCCCATTGTGCCGGCACCGATAACTGTGATGTTCGATATAGCCATGTGTGCCTCGTTTGAACGTATATGTCGTTTTGTAATAGTGCGCGTAGCACATTGTTCTGAATGGCGCGCATTGCGCGCTGTTATTCAGTGGGAGCGCAAAATTAGCCTTCGACGTGCTATGTTCGCCTCATGAACGAGAGCCAAGTCCATGTCGAGCGCGAGAAAACCAAACGCACGCTCATTGTTGCGTCTGCCATCACGCTAGTTGGCCTCGTATGCGCGGTGATGTTCTTCAACAACATAGACAATCGGGGTGGCACGCTAAAGGTGACGAAGGACGGCGTCGAGGTCTCGCTTGAAAAACCTCTTGTTGAGCAGATTGGCGCAGATACAGCACGCTTGAAGGTGCTAGGCGACTCAATCAGCGTTTCTAGCGGTACGGTTTCTGATATCGAGATTGAAGGGGGCCTCGACTCGGGGGGCTTTGTCGGTAAGCGGTTTAACGGGAAGAACCTTATAGACACCGCTGCGGGCTTTTTACTTGCAAGCGACAGTCCAGACCGTTGGCAGGTTCAAACGCCGTCAGAGGGCACAGACGTCGTCGGCAAGCTAACATCTGCAGATGGTAGCGTCATTGAAATTCGCGCTGTACCGCTGAAAGGGCTTCAGTCTCTTGATGATTTCGTGCGCCAGCAACTCGATTCACTGAAAACAATCGACGTAAAAGCGAATGCAGTAAAGCGTGATAGTACGACGTGGATGGTTTGGCACACAAATCCGGTTTCGAAAGAGGTTGTGTGCACGAAGATTGTGGACGCAAACGGGTTACGCTACTTCGCGTATTCTTCGATCAAGAATCCTGCTGCAAAGCTTACTGTGCGTGAATCGGTTGCGGGCTTTAGCGTTATCGAGAAGCCGGCTTTGGCACGGAAGGTCGGAATAGAAACCAAACGCCTGCAACGATAAAGGGGATGCTAAGGAGCTGACCCATGTCGAGCGGCAGTACTGATTCGAAATCGACCTGACGTTCCTTGAGGAATTCGATAAGGAACCGTCCCGTAAACAAGAGCACCAGGAACACCCCTATCAGCCGTCCTGGATGTGCGAAGGCGACACCTCGCTTGTACATTGCCCACGTGAGTATGAAGAGTGCAAGACAGAGCAGTGCTTCGTAGACTTGAGCGGGGTGACGTGGAATTGGACTCTTTAAATCGAAGACAACCGCCCAGGGCACATTAGTAGGATATCCAAGAATTTCGGAATTAAACAAGTTTCCAATACGTATACACATGCCGCTAATAGCGGCAACGATTGCAAGCCTGTCAAGCAGCCATATCATGCTGTACGACTTGTGTTTACGATGAAAGAGGTAAAGTCCGAGTATAATACCCAGCGCCCCACCATGACTCGCCAGGCCGCCCTGCCATATCGCAAATAGCGCAAGTGGGTTATCAAGAAGGATTTCTGGCTCGTAGAACATTACGTGTCCGATGCGTGCACCGAGAATCGTACCGACGATCATATAGATGGTTAACGCATCAAGATCGACCATGGGCTTGCGTTCGGCCTTGAAAATCGAACGCATAATGTAATAGCTGAAAACAAAAGCCAGCGCGAAGAGAACGCCATACCATCGTGGTGAAAGTGGTCCTAGTGAAAACAGGACGGGGTCGACGTTCCAATGCATCATGCCGCAAAGCTACGGCACAGCTTGTTCTTCAGTATGCATAATGCGCGTAGGTAAACATTCATTTGAAACGAAGAACGCCCGCATAAAGCGGGCGTTCAATTAATTCGGAGGTACTAGACAGATGGTTTGGTTTCGATACAAACTGCCTGACGATGATGCGTTAGTCGTCGAGACCAGCATCCTGAAGCGGTGTTTCGATGATTACTTGAACTGTACGGTTGAAGAATCGCTCTTCAGGTAGGATGTTGTTGTACAATGGCTCGTCTTCGCCAGTACCGCGGCTAATGAGTGACTGGTATTTACCACCCGTTGAAGACTTGATGGCGTTTTCTACGGTACGCGAACGATTTTCTGAGAGTTTTTTGTTGTGGCCGTATTCACCAACAACATCTGTGTGACCATCAACCTTGATGTCGGACGATGGTTTCACGCGTCCAAACACATATTCGCGAAGGATGCGTTCGTTCATCGGTCCAGCAGTGAACTTGTCGAAGTCGAACAGAATGAGGTTGTACTTTTCAAGTGTCTTGCCAGCGATTTCATCCTTCTCAATTGTACGGCCACGTGATGAAACGCGCTTGACAGGAATTTTAGTGACGTCAGAACGGCATTCAGTGCCATTCTTCGATACAACAACAAGTTGCGCTTCGTAAGGTGGCAAAGCAAGTTCCGATTGGCCTTTTTCAACGCGACCCTTTGGAATTTCTCCCGCTGGGTTCTCGAAATTCCAGACGTTGCTAGGCTCAGTCATTCCAACATTAGTTAGCGTATTCCATTCAGCCCCAGCACGCTTGATTTCGATACGGCGTGAGGCAACGATTTCGTTGTCGATACCGTTTGCCATCTGGAATGTTAGATCCTTTGGCGATGGGAAGTCGGTAGGGTCGTTGTCGAGAATCGGACGTGCCACTTGCCAAACTTCTTCGGCGTCGCCCTTGAAGCGGATTTCTGCACGACGGTTTTCTGTCATACCTAGCGAATCTTTCGGATTCGATTTTTCTTCTGGGTAACCCCGACTCTTCATCGACATTCTGCTTTCTTCGATTCCCCATACGTCGCGAAGGTAGTTGTAAACAATCTGCGCACGTTCTTTTGGAAGAGGTGAGTTTTTGTCTTCGAATTTCTCATCAACTGTACCCGTAATCTCTACAGAAACTGTTGGGTGCTTCTTTAGGCGGTAACCAAAAATGTTCAGGACTTGGTAGTACTTGTCGAGTGTACCGCCAGGAATGCGCTCGTCGTTGAAGTTAGCTGTTGGTGTAGGGTTGTTGAACAGCACATAGCGGCTTGGAATTGTAGCGCCGCTTAGATCGAAGAAGATATATGGCAACAACGGATAGATGATGATCGTTGCACGCTCTTCGATAACAAGGCCTTTGAAATTTCCGTTCTTCTTCTTTTCCCAATCCGAGTAGGCGGCATCCCACGTAAGCGTCGGACGACGACCAAGTGTGATCGTTCGACGAATCTCGGTTGCAACGTTAGCCGAATCTTTTGCGGTAGTCTGACCCGGATCGGCAACATCTACAGTAATGCTTGTTTCGCCATACACGGGTGATGATGCGCCAACAGTCCACTGCACTACTCGATCGCGATTGTCTGGTCCGCCATATTCTGCGTCGCCAATAACAACGTTCGCCTCTGTCCGTGATGTAGAAACACTATCACGAACATTACGTCCGGTTTTCGGATTCGAAAACGTTAGCGTTGCAGGAATTGACTGTTGAGTACACTCGTCGACTACGTTAACAATCAGGTTGACGGCTCTGAAGTACGTAGGAATGAGAGCCATGAAGATGTCGAGGTCGCCTTGATAACCAGGAAGGTCTGTACGACGCGACGAGAAGTAAAGAACATCACCCGAAGCTGGTAGCGAGATAAACTGTTCGTCTTCGGCTGTGTTGATCGGTGCGGGCAGTTGGCTTGATTTGCTCCATCGGTCGCGCCCCTCGCGGTCACGTTCGCCAGTCTTCACCGTACGATAGAAGTCTAACCCACCCATATTCGGCAGGTGACCATTCGAAGCAAAGAACAACGTATTACCATCGGCGGCGATGAACGGACTGACCTCGGCTTTAGCTGTGTTGACGTCCGGACCCAGATTCTTAGCTGGCTTCCACTCACCCAGATCATCATCCCAGTCGCTATACCAAATGTCTGTGTCCTTCTGTCCGTCACCATCGGGGTTGGTTGGTGATGGCCGGTTCGATGTGAAATAGAGTCGTTGCTTGTCTGGTGAGATCGTTGGCTGAGAATCCCAGTATTCGGAATTCACCGCGCGACCCAAGTTACGTGGCTTACCAAATCGGTCACCTTCAACTTCAGCAATGTAGATGTCACAATCACCTAGACCATCGGCACGATTACAACCAGTGAAGTACAGAGTCTGTTTATCTGCAGCAATCGAAGCAACGCCTTCATTCGTCACAGTATTCACACCTGCGTCTACTGTGTCGATGTTTACTGGTATGCTGAAGATCGTATCAAGATTATGCGCCTTCCGCGTCAACCAAAAATCATGCGAGAAGTCGCCATCACGTGTGATGCGACTTCCCTGACGGTTGGAAACGAAGAAGAGCGTCTTGCCATCGGCAGAAACGGTCGGACCGTAATCAAGACCTCCGTGATTCACAACCTTACCAAGGTTTAGAATCTTGATACGCTTCGGATCCTCGAGGATATCACCGCGCGAATCTTGATTAAGAGGCGTAGCCTCGATAACAACGCCATACAGCGTTAGTTCGTTCTCAGGTTCTGACGCCTGTGCTTTTAGTGCGAAAAGCAGCAAACAAAGGCATACAGTAACAACTCGCTGCATCATACGCGTCCTATTCCTTCTAAAGATTGACCCACCATAAGCACGTTCATGTCTTTGCCGTGTCGCGGCGCGAACTCAAAAGATAGGTAATTGTGGAAAACTCGCCAAGGCCTGCCCGCCTTAGAAAATGAATCTGCCTTCGAGAAAAATCTGGAATGAGCGTATTGTAAAGTCGCTGCCCCGCTTGGATACTGCCGTGAATGGTAGAACGTACTGAGCCACCGGTCCAAGAAAAAATTTCTTGGTGAAATGGATCTCGAACCCTGCACTCAGTAAAGCGGATATCTGCAAAGCATTGATCTCGGGGAACGAACCGTCTTCGAGGACCACTGATCGTGTGTCGGAACCAGTTAACGAAACAGAGGCAACCTCGCCATTGGGGAATCGGATCGAATCGTCTACAAGCTCTTTTGTGTGTTTTAATGACGACGAAAAAATATAGCCGAAACTGGGTCCAGCCCTGACATATGCGAAATCGAAGAAGGTCATCTTAATAAACGGGCTCATCGAGGCCATCGAAATCGCTACCTCTGCCGTATTTCGAAAAGTCATCGGCACAACGAACTCCTGACTAGTAGCAGGTGACCTTTGTGTAACTCCTTCAATCTCAAGAAACCGGGCATCAATACTGCGACTTTCGAATCCAAGCATTGCGCCAAAAGTAAGTCTTGATTTTGTTAATCGTTCAAACACAAGTCCGCCAGCAAACGACGTCTTTGCTCCACCTGTAAACTCGCAATCACAAGCAGTCAGAAAGCTTCCGCCTTGCATGTTATTCGAGATTCCAGCATAGGCGCCGATCATATCGTATACAAGAATCTTGCGCGGAGTTAACGGGTCCGATTCCATTACGTTTGTTTGCCCTACGACCCTTCCGACCCCTAAAAAAAGGAGCAGTAGAAGGACGACAAAAGCTGACGAAGGATGGGCAAGGGGCACGAAGCGCCACAGTATGAATACGGTGAGGCGTGAAACTATCATGTTAAGCCGTCATTCGCAAGCGTGAAGCATTTAGTATACTTGCGTCCTATGAGCAACGAGCAAGCACCTTTTGGGGCGCACGAGTATGTAGCGCCCTCTGTTTCTGTCAACGACAACAATACTATCTTCGAAACGGCTCGAGGTACTGCCGTAAAGCTGCTTAGCAGATACGAAAGTAGCGACTCGTACATCGACAAACTTTTGGACGCCGAGTTACGGCGCACAGAGCTGGCGCCTGCCGACAAGGCTCTTGTCACAGAACTCGTAAATGGGACAGTGCGGTGGCAGGGCAGGCTTGACTGGATTCTAACAGGGTTCTATCATGGAGAGTTCGCCAAGTGTCTGGCCCTGACGAAGAACGCCCTGCGTATTGCGCTCTATCAGATGCTCTTTTTGTCGAAAATTCCTCCCCCTGCCGCTATTAACGAGTCCGTTGAGATGGTTAAGCGGTTAAAAGGCGATCGCCACGCCGGAATCGTGAATGGAGTATTGCGCAACGTTCTTCGCAACATTCAGAACATCCGTTACCCTGTTAAGGAAGAAAACGTTGTCCTTTATCATTCGATCGTCTACTCCCACCCGCAGTGGATAGTACGTCGCTATCTGGAGAGGTATGGCGAAGCAGATATGGAGCTCTTACTCGCTGCCAATAATCATCGCCCAATGCTCACGTTACGCGTGAATACACTCAAGACTACGACTGCGGAAGTCGAGCGGACCCTGACAGAGAACGAAATCAGGTATGAAGTGTCGCCGATTCACCCAGACAGCGTATTAATTACATCGCTGCGTGATATTCGAGCACTACCCCTGTTTACAGAAGGCTTGGTTAACGTGCAGGATGCGAGTGCCAGCTTAGTTGTACAGCTTGCTTCACCGAAGCCTGGTATGCTTGTGTATGACTTGTGCTCTGCTCCTGGTGGTAAGGCGGTGTTTGCGGCCGAGGTCATGCAAAACACCGGACGCATTGTTGCTCTCGAAATGTACGAGTCGAAACTTCGCTTCATAGAGGACAACGCCCGTCGGTCTGGTGTGACTATTATCGAGCCTCTTCACGGCGATGCTCGCCAATTCGCTCCGGAAGTGTTAGCAGATCTCGTAATGGTAGACGCCCCCTGCACGGGCCTCGGGACCCTTTCCAAGAAACCTGACATCAAATGGCGCCGTGCGCTCGAAGACGTCCGGCACATGGCCATTACGCAGCGTCAGATCCTCGATCATGCAGCCACCGTAGTCAAACCCGGTGGCACATTGGTGTACAGCACATGTACCATCGAGCCAGAGGAGAATGAGTATGTCGTTCAAGCCTTTCTGGCAGACAACCCGAATTTTGAGCTCGAACCAGCGGAACGATTTCTGCCAACGGAAGTAGTGAGCGACGGTTTTATGCGGACATTCCCCCATGTGCACAAATCTGACGGCGCTTTCGCCGCCCGCCTACGCAGACTTACATGACGAACGTTTCATACTTGATTCATTGAAGACACAGAATTCTCGTCGTAGACTTGCCGTTGCTTGTTCATCTACCATTTACTCTCAGGAGATACCATGAATCGTTCGATCATTGCTTCTGTGGCTCTAGCGACAGCTCTATTTGTCGCATGCAACACAGAAACGAAAGAAGTGCCAGTTGAAATTCCAGCGAATACAACACCAACTGTTAACACAGATTCACTTGCAGAGCTGAAGGCAGATTCGATGCTACAGGCCAGCAAAGACTCGCTCGCCCGCGTCGATTCGATGCTACAGGTGAACGACAGGAAGGCTTGGCTGAAGAAGAAGGCAGCAGAGAAGGCAGCAGCAGAGAAGGCAGCGAACACAAAGATTGCTCCTCCTACCAATCCTGATGGCTCAGCCTCCACTGGCACGATTAGAAAAAGCCGCTAATCGCTCCGAGTTCTTTTCTAAAGAAAGTACATGACAAAAAAAGGGCGTCCAATGGACGCCCTTTTTCTTTTTTGGAGATTTAAATCAACAGCTTATCGAGCGTTGACATTGATTTCGCCTGCCCTGTTTAGAGCAGTTGCTTCCATCTTCGCACGAAGTGCATATGGGATTGAAGGGTTTGTTTGGTACGAAACTTGTACTTCGATGTACTTATTTGTGCCTGAACCCTGAATAAACGTATTGTTTGTACGAATGACCAGTGCCTTACCATAGGTAAAGATTCCTGATTGTGCTCTCGAAGCAAAAACGAAGCCGAAGCTACCTGTTCCACCAATGCTACTCAGGTCGTAGAACTTTTCTTTGTTCAGCGAATCGTCGTCTAGATCTGTCGTTTCCCAGATTTCATCAAGACTTGAAATATTCGTGTACTGGCGTCCGAGGTAGACAGTTTTAGCAACCTGTCCGTTAGAAAACTCGAACGAATTATTTACATAGGCCGTCTGACCTGGCGATGCAATGTGTGGGCGTGAAGGGTCGGTTACATCATCGAACGCCAAATCCCATAACCTACCTTGGTTTATGGATGCTACCGCAGGAGCATTCTCAAATACAACAAGGCCGCTGCCTTCGGCAGGATTAAATCCAGAGTACAGCTTAAGGATACCTGAACGCTTTGCAGGCGCCCACTCAATCGAGCCAGATGCTACACTCGCCGTTGAACCATTTAAAGCCTTGACTGAAAATTCGTAGATCACGCCGAATGTGAGTCCTGTGACAACAGCAGTTGTTGATGTTGCACCAGTAACAGTAATCGAATCTGTAACTGCGCTTGATTTTACGTTGTATAGAACACGGTATCCGCTCGGCGATACTCCGCTAGCCGATGCATTCCACTGCAATGCAACAGCTGTTTCAGAGCGCGACTGCGCCTGTAGCGAGGTTGGTGCATTTGGTGTGGTACCAGGGTCTACGGGACCGTCGTTGGTATTACAGCTGACGGCAACTAGTGCCACGAGAGCTACTAAAAACGCAGGTAATTTTCTCATTAATGAAGGCATGTGTCTCTCCTCGAACGTGGTTTAAAAAACTCGAAATTGGTTGTCCTGACTAAACAGGCCGCAAATATCGTTAACTCAGTCATTGGGATTCCAGGGCACATCTTCGAAACCTGCCCAGGCATTGGCGTAGCGAGCCGATACGAACAACCAATCGGACATCCGATTTAGGTATCGCAAAACGTACTCACCGGTATTTTCTGTCTCTCCTAGCGTTACCACTGCGCGTTCGGCTCGTCTGCAGACGGTGCGGGCCAAGTGTAACGTTGCTGCCGACTCGACACCGCCCGGAAGTATAAATGCCTTCAGAGCAGGCAGGGTTGCCTCAATACGGTCGATGCGACGTTCGAGCCCTAGTACGTGTTCCTCGGTAATTCTCGGGATTTTGTACGTGGGCGGCGGATCTAGAGGGGTAGCTAAATCGGCCCCGAGCGTGAACAGATGTGCCGAAGTCGCCGTTAGCTCGGCCCTCAGGTCTTCTGGCAATTCTTGCGTGAGCACAATGCCAAGGATAGCGTTCAGTTCATCGACAGTGCCATAGGCTTCGATGCGCGGGGCGTTTTTTTGAACACGCGCCCCTCCGAACAGGCCGGTGGAACCATCGTCACCCGTCTTTGTGTAGATACGTGTTGCCATTACGTACTAAAATACCCACAGCAGGGGTGTTTCGTAGTTTAGCTGTTCATTATGCTCAAGGTTAAAGCCCCATGCGCCCCTTTCATGTGTTGTTTATCGGCGATATCGTTGGGCATGTCGGACTCCGCGAAGTACTACGAACGCTCGATGACCTTAAAACTCGCTACACCGCCGATGCTGTAATTGTAAACGGTGAAAATATCGTCGATGGTAAGGGGCTCTCCGATAAGGAAGCCAACGAGCTTACCAGTGCCGGCGTTCATTGTATTACAACCGGCAACCACATTTGGGAGAATTGGAAAGCACGCACGTTGCTTGCTACAAACCCAAACGTTCTGCGACCACTGAACTATCCTGCCGAAAACCCTGGACGCGGCTGGACGATTGTGACACTGCCCGATCAGCGGACGATTGGCGTGTTGCAGATACAAGGCCGTGTGTACATGCAACCAATCGACGACCCGTTCAAAGCTGCCGATAGCGCACTAGCGAAGATGGCCCCCCGGACCAAGATGATCTTGGTAGACTTTCATGCAGACGCGACTGCAGAGAAGATTGCAATGGGTTGGTATCTCGACGGACGTGTGAGCGCGGTACTAGGCACACACACACATGTGCAGACTGCCGACGCTACGATTTTGCCCGGTGGTACAGCCTACATTTCAGACACTGGTATGTCGGGTCCGTACGATTCGGTACTCGGCATGAAAAAAGACATCGCGATAAAACGTTTGATGCTCCAGACAGCGCACAAATACGAAGTAGCTGAACATGATGTGCGCGTCTGTGGTGTGCATCTCATCCTTGACGAAGAGACCGGACGTGCAATAACTATTGAGCCGTTTGCATGGCCGAAACCACGAACAACTGTTCTTACCACCACATAGGAAATCATGCCTGCATTTCACGGCAGCCTTCAGCACAAAGCCAAGATCCTCTGCACGATGGGTCCGGCGGTTGCTTCAGAAGAGAAAATCATTGCCATGATTAAGGCCGGAGCCAGCGCTTTTCGACTAAACATGTCGCATGGCGCCTACTCCAGCCATGAACAATACATAGACCTTATTCGCAAGGCAGAAGCGAAGCTGCGGACGTACGTACCGATTATTGCTGACTTGCAGGGACCCAAGATTAGAGTTGGTGACTTTGTTGGCAAAGACGCAATGACCTTGGTTGTTGGCCGCGATGTAAAGCTTGTAGATGTTGGTGTAATACGTCACCAAAAGCTCGTACCAACCGATTCGATGATTCCGGTGCAGTACCCAACCATCGCTGCTGATGTACGCAAAGGCGACATGTTGTTATTAGACGATGGCCTCATGAAGCTACAGGTAAAAAGCATTAACGGAGATATTGTTAATGCCCTGGTTATCTACGGGGGTGTGCTAAAACCACGCAAGGGTATCAACCTTCCTAATACCATTGTTTCACAGCCATCAATGACGACAAAGGATAGAGCCGATGTACGGTTTGCAATCGATAAAGAATGCGACTATGTTGCTCTATCGTTTGTACGTTCTGCTGTCGACATAGACGTACTGCGCAGATACCTTCACAAGTACGGTGGCACACAAGCCATTATTGCCAAGATTGAAAAGCCAGAAGCACTTAAAAACATCGAAGCCATCATCGATGCTTCTGATGTAATTATGGTTGCTCGCGGTGATCTTGGTGTTGAGATTCCTGCACAGAATGTACCCATCGTGCAGAAAAAGATTATTAAACTTTGCAATGCTAAGGCCAAGCCTGTAATTACTGCAACACAGATGCTCGAGTCTATGATTCGTAGTCCGCGTCCAACTCGTGCAGAAGCTAGCGATGTTGCAAATGCTGTTCTGGACGGCACAGATGCGGTGATGCTAAGCGCTGAGACATCAGTTGGTGCATATCCTGTCGAGGCCGTGCAATACATGCGGACCATCTGTACAGAGGCTGAACAGGAACTTGTAAGCGACGGACTTCTTCATATGCCAGCATCGGTGAGGTTCGATCCCAAAGAATCTAATACCGACTCTATTGCAATGGCCGCTGCACACATCGCA
>Ga0163150_10001460_pt1 | contig 39818 bp, 30 predicted proteins | sample OliLakLV19P2IB_FD_148628 | JGI IMG/M metagenome (GOLD analysis project Ga0163150, IMG submission 148628) | Freshwater microbial mat bacterial communities from Lake Vanda, McMurdo Dry Valleys, Antarctica - Oligotrophic Lake LV.19.P2.IB | ecosystem: Environmental > Aquatic > Freshwater > Lake >... | reverse complement strand
CAGTTCGGTTTTGAGCGTGGCGAGTTGCTCAATCTCGCGGCGCTTGTGTTGCGTGCGGGCGAGGGCTTTGGACAGGGGCGGGATGGTCTTCATGGTGTGGACGGTTCGATGTGCCGCAAGCCGTGCGGTTGCGGAAGGGGTGGAACGAGAAACGGAAGGCGCGACCGCTGGCCGCGCGCTGGAAAGAGAATGTTGCCCCCGGAGATTCATGGCGTCAGGTTCGCGACTTGCGGCGCGGGCGGGGAAGGAAGCAGCAAGCGGGAGCGCCGGTTTTCACCGGCTGCACTCTCTGCACTATTGGCTTCGCGCTCACAATTTTGGTGGCAGGAAGGGGCGAGAATTTTCACACGCGGTTGGTGCTTCCGCGTGGCTGTTCTCGCCCAAAAGAACTGCCAGACAGAGAACAAAAAGAGCATGTTCTTTTTATCCCGTCAACTTATTTGATTGTCAAAAGCGCGATCGGTTGTGCGTCTTATGGGGTGCCACGCATAAATCCGTTGCCCCAGAGAGAGTTGGATATTTGTCGCCGGCTAAGACTTTGGCGCGAGCGTTCAGGGCATACCCGCGCGCACGTTGCGGCAATGGTGCGCCTTGACAGCGGGATTCTGACCGCGATTGAACATGAGCGGTCGCCGATGCGTTACGATGTTGCGGCGCGACTTTCACGCGCGGGACTGGTCAATCCGCTTTGGTTGGCAACGGGAAAATCCGAAATGGCGCTTCGTGGTATTCGACTCCCAGAGCCAGCGGAGATCAATTCCAGCCCACGCGAACTCTTCAGCCTTGTTTACGACACCCGGCTCGCAGATGACGTTAGATGGCAGGCGATTCAAGAGGAGAATCCTGAAGCGAATCCAGAATTGCTTGCTAACAAAGAGATGGCCGTTGAATGGCTGGAGCGGCGCGCGGGAGAATGGTGCGACACAGTTCCGCCCGAACATTTGGTCACATTTCTGGCGCAAATTAACCGAGAGGCTAATCGCTTGCTCAGCGCATACAATCCGGCCCGGCCGCCTCGCCAAGAAATTGCTCCAGGCATCATCGTTACGCACTCCAGCAAATCACGGAAAAAGCGGACTTGACCTTTTGTTCTGAGTTCGGAACATTCCGCCTGTGCCTCCAAAAACACTCGATCAACTCCTGAGTGATGCGAAGCGGCTGACAAAGCTACGCGGCAAAGCGTCCGCGCTGGCTGAATTCATCCCGGCTTCCCGTTCCCGAGTGAGTGAGTGGCTGTCTGGCAAGAATGAGCCAGGTGGCGAGGCCGCCCTTCGGATGCTTGCGTGGGTCGAAGCTGAGAAGGCCAAACAAAAAAGCGTCGGCAGTGTTCTAGCACCGCCGACGCCAAAGACCCGACGGAGATCAAGTGATGAAACAAAACCAACATCAGGCCGGCGAAAAAAATAACCGCCCGGCCAGTCCGAAACAAGCCCGCGCTGCTGCGGGTCAAACCACAGCGAAAACACCGAGCCAGCCCAAGCTGCGCTTTGTGATGGGCAGCGATCCTGAAGACCGGGACCTGATGGTGAACGATTCCGGCCCGGAGCAGTTCTACATCAAAGCCGGGTTGCCATTGGACGCCGCGCCGCAGCCGGTGAGCCGGGCCGAGGCGGTGGCCTGGTTCATTGAGTGTTTCGTACCGAAGGAATTGAAGGCGGACTTCCAGGAACGCCAAACGGGCGAATCGGCCAGCGTTTCCAAGGCCGCACTGGGTAAGTTGAATGTGGCCTTGAATGAGCAATACGAAACCAACCAAAAGAACGAGGCGTTGCTGCATCTGCTGCACGGCCAGTTCAATGTGGACGACAGCGACGGCATGATCGGCCGCGAGGAAGGCAATGGGCGGCTGTCTTGCGGCGTGATGCTGCTGTGCCAGGACATGGCCGAAGAAGTGCAAGCGCGGCATGATGCCGTGGGCAAGGCCGTGGAAGCTTTCCGCGCGGGAAAGGAAGGTGCGCTTTGAAAACCGCCACCTTGATCCCGCCGGATGCGGAAGTAATCCGGGCGGGCGGCCAGTCGCTTCAGGACGGGCACGACATGCACGCGGCGCTCGGCTTCCTGCTGGTGGATTATCTGCAAACGGAGCGAGGCGGGATGCAGAACGGCGCGGTGATTGATGGCATCCAGCATCTGCACTGGACCATCGCGGCGAAGCTGAAAAGTGGCGTGCGGGTGCTCGCGCCGCAGCACGCGAGCGAGTGGGAGAATAATCCGGTCTCCGCATCGGTGCGGGTGAGTTGAATACGCCTTACCGCACACCCGCTGCGCCTCACCCGCGCAGCGGGCTTTTTGTTTGGGTAACAGGGCGGCGCGGCCGCGAGCATGGTTTGCAGTGCCTTCTCGCGGGCGGTTTAATTTTCAGGGGCAGGGCAGGGCCAGCGCGAATTCTCGGCCCGGCTCAACCCATTGAATGCAGGAGGGATAGCGCCTGCATTCCAAGTGGCCCTCAAGAACGAATTGGGAAGAAGTTCGAAACCGCAACACCTGCTTGACGCGTCGTGATGTGCAAGCCGTCTCCACCGCTTCCTTTGCCGCCTGAGATCAATAGGTTACGCCTGCTCATGAATTGGCCGTGGGGCAGGGCAGGGGATCAAACTTTTGTCTGGCCGTCCGCCGTGAACTCTGCTCCATGACCACAAACGACCATGAAAAACATCATCACGCGAACAGCGGAGCAGGCAGCGCAACAAGGTTTCATCCTGGTGCGCGACGGCCAGAGTCAAATCGAAGCCGAATTTTACCAGGACCGATGCCGGCGCGCAGAGCCTTTCGTGTCGGGCAAGGTCAAGCGCGGCCGGGTGCGGCTCATGGTGGATTATCCCGCGTGTCGGCTGTTACTCGGGACCGTGAGGAATAGTGAACGGCAGGCGCTCGTTGACTTCTTGAAGGCACATGGCTGCGAAGACGGCGGCAGCGGCAATCCGTTGGACCTGCCGGGAATTGATTGTCCCGTCGCTCAAGCCGAGACGGTGGCTTGGTTTCTCGTATCCACGGCCAGGCGCTTGGCTGCCGAGCGCGGGGTAGCTGTCGGCATCGAGCAGAGCTGAAGGGCAGGGGACACGCACCCTGCCCGGTTGCCCAAAGCATCCGAATAGACGCGCTGCCTGGCCGTTGCAGTACTGCTGCAAGGAATGTGCAGCGGCTCGGCAAGGCTGCTTGTAGCTTTTTACCCACATGGTAACCGGGCACCGGGCACCCCTAAACCGGTTCACTGATAATTTGTCCACTCCGCATGTCAGCAGCCTATAAGTAATGCATCCGCCGCGACTTGTGCGCGGACAAGCCCGGCGGGACAAATTATCCACACCATGAGTTTTCTCACAGCGCGAGATGGGATCGTGCCCACTCAGCAAAAGCCCGGATTTGCTGTAGTTTGCCGTGTTTTAACGCGCTTTGCCGTGTTGGTGAACTTGTGGAGGAAGGCTCAAAAGTAGCAGGAATGCGAAAATTGAATCGGCGACTTGTTCGCACAATGTTTGTTGTGTCCAATTACGAATATTCCCGCCGTCCGCCGCACAGAGTCATCTCCACGCAATTTGGCAGGCACTGTTATCTTGTAATGTTGTGTGCCAGTCGTTCCAGTTCGGTCATCCATAACTTTTGGACATCCTTGTCCCCAATGATTGTAGTGCGTTATTGTCCAAATCACCTTGCTGCTGATGCGAAATATATTGCCGACCATGGCGTTACTGATGTTGGTCACAGGACTGGCTGGTGCGCAGAAATCGGCCGAACCGCGTGTCGTGGCCCGGCGTGCGGAGAACGTGCAGTTCGGGCGACACATCCGGCCGATGCTCGACACGCATTGTTTCAGTTGTCACGGGCGCGGGAAGAGCAAGGGGGACGTCACCCTTGATCAGTGGCCGGACGAGGCGGCGGCCATTCGCGACGCGGCGTTGTGGCAGCGTGTGCTCGCGAAAGTTCAGAACGGCGAAATGCCACCGGAGAACAAGCCCCAGCCGAGCGCCGCCGAAAGGCAACGGCTCGCGCAGTGGGTCGAGACGAAAGTGTTTCAGTGCGATTGCGCGCATCCCGATCCAGGTCGGACGCTGGTTCGGCGGCTGAATCGCTCGGAATACAACAACACCATTCGCGATTTGCTGGGCGTGGATTTCAAGCCGGCGGCGGATTTTCCCATCGATGATTCCGGCCACGGCTTCGACAACATGGCGGATGCGCTCTCGCTGTCCCCAGTGCTCGTGGAAAAATATCTCGCGGCGGCGGAGCGCGTCATCAACAGCGCGTTCGTCATGCAGATTCCCCTGCCCTCCACGAATCGCTTCTCCGTGGATGAACTGGAGGTCGGCTACAACGCCCGTCAGCGTGGCGATGGCTGGGTGCGGTTGAACAGCGTGGAGGAGGACGACGTGGCGATTGATTTTCAATCCGCCGTGCCGGGCGAATACCTCGTGCGGGTTCGCGCCTGGGCTGAGCAGCACAGTTCTAATGCGGTGCTGCTTACGTTCATGCTTGGTGATCAACCGGTGGAAACGGTCGCGGTGGAAACCAACGCCAGCCAACCGCGCGTGTATGAATCCACATTCCAACTCGCGCTCGGCCAGAACCGCGTTCGCGCCGTGGTGCGCCGCGTGAAGGACGGTCTGCCCGAGGACGAGGCGTTGCGCTGGAAAAGCGGGCCGTTGCAAAACGGCGCGGTCAACGTCGAGTGGTTGGAGATCGCCGGGCCGCAGACGGTGAACCCGCTGCTGCCCGTGACGCATCAACAATTCTTTTTCACCGAGTCGCAGATCGGCACCGATCGCGAAGTCGCGCGCGACATTCTCGGACGTTTCGCGCGGCGCGCGTATCGCCGTCCGGTGACGGCGGAAGAGGTGCATCGTCTGGTGAATCTCGCCGGCGAATGCTGGGCGCGCGGGGACAACTTCGAGCAAGGCATCGGGCGGGCGGTTCAAGCCACCTTGGTCTCGCCGCACTTTTTGTTTCGGAGCAGTCCGCAGATCCTCACCAACGCGCCAGCGCGCGGCAAAAGCAGAACTGGTTCAGCCTCCGCCCGCCGCCCTGCCCTGCCCCATGAACTCATTCGTGACGTGGATGAATTCACGCTCGCCTCGCGCCTCTCGTATTTCCTCTGGAGTTCGATGCCGGACGAACGCCTGTTCGCGCTGGCAGAGAAAAATCTGCTACGCATGAATTTGGAATCCGAAGTGCGCCGGATGCTGGGCCACGCCAAGTCCCGCGCGCTGGTGGAGAACTTTGCCGGGCAATGGTTGCAGATTCGCAATCTGGAGCTAGTCCAGCCGAATGACGGATTGTTTCCCAAGTTCAACGACGAACTCCGACGCGCCATGAGGATCGAGACGGAAATGCTCTTTGCGAACGTCATGCAGACGGACAGCAGCATCCTGGAATTCCTCGACGCCGATTACACGTACGTGAACGAATCGCTCGCGAAACTCTACGGAATCTCCGGCGTGAAGGGCCGCGACTTCGAGCGCGTGAGCCTGCGCGGCACGCCGCGCCGGGGCGTGCTGACTCACGCCAGCGTGCTGGCGTTGACCTCGAATCCCACGCGCACCTCGCCGGTGAAGCGCGGCAAGTGGGTGCTGGAAACTTTGCTGAACGCCCCGCCTCCGCCGCCTCCGCCTGAAGTGCCGGAGTTGAAGGACGGCGCGGAACTCACCGGGACGTTGCGCGAGCGCATGGAGCAGCATCGCGCGGACGCGCTCTGTGCTTCGTGCCACGCGCGCATGGACCCGATTGGTTTCGGTTTGGAAAATTTCGACGCCATCGGCGCGTGGCGTGACCGGGATGGCAAGGAACCCGTGGACGCGAGCGGAGAACTGGTCACCGGCGAAAAATTTCGCGATGCGCTGGGCCTGGCGAGAATTCTCGCGGAGCAAAAGAAGGAGCAGTTTGCCCGCGCCTTCACGGAAAAGCTGCTGATCTACGCGCTGGGTCGTGGAACGGAATACGCCGACAAATGCGCGCTGGACGCGATCACGCTGACGGCGGCGAAAGAGAATTACCGCTTCACCTCCATCGTCTTGGAGATTGTGCGGAGCACGCCGTTTCAAAAGTCGCGCCGTGGGGAAGCGGGACCAAAAGCCCCATGACGATTGATAAAATCTGAGCCGGCGTTGTCTCGCAGCGCGAGGCGGTGCTGTTCCTCCCGCGCGTGAATGACAGCGTGCCGGACATCCTGAAGTCTCGAAAACCAAATTTGTCGGCCTGCTCACCTATCCCGAAGAATTTGTCACCGGTTCCACCCGGGCCGCCGTGGCTCCGTGAAACCGGGTGATCCGGTTCCGGGTCGCCCGCCCGTTTATCCACGGGTATCACCTACCCCGCTCTAGGCGTTCCCCCCTATGGAGCAAGTCCCGGCGTTGTGAAACGCTGCTCGGCATTGATCCGCAAGCTTTGTTGCTTCCTTTCATCGCTCTGGCCCGACCTGGCCGGAGACCAGGAGGGGCACATCGCACGCTGACCAAAGAGTTAAAAAACCATCAGAAAGAAACAAACTATGAACCGAGTCTTAAAATGTGCCGCCTTGTGTGTGGCCTTAGCTACGGCGGCGCCCCCCGCTTCCGCCGCGCTGCAACTCCGGGTCTCCGACGGCACGCCCGCCGGGACCCTCATCATCACCGACCAGGGAATCGATGACGCGAATCCCACGCTCGGCGTGGTCTCATACACCGGCCCCGTTGGCAGCCAGTGGCTGATCACGGTCAATACCGGCACCTCCAAGCCCGTCTTGGGCAGCGCGGCGCAGCCCGACATCGACTTGAACAGCTTTGACCTTTCCTCCACCTCGGGCGGCACGCTGACCGTGGAACTCACGGACACGGACTACACCGGCTCCGGGCCCGCCACGATCAACGTGGGGGGCAACACCGCTGGCACGGTCTTGGTCAAAAGCTACGTGGATTACAACAACACGCCCTTTGGCAAGTCCACGCCCATCTCGACCCAGGGGCCGTTCTCCCCTATCTCCTTCTCCGGCACGGCGAACGGAGTGGTCATGGCCAGTGCCGGCTACAGCATTACGCTGGAACTCCAGATCAACCACGTGGCCAGCGGCAGCACCGGCCTCGACGTAGAGTTCAAGGTCATGCCGCCCACCTACAGTTGCCCGACTAACACCACCGTGCGTTGCGGCGAGTCGCTCAACCCGGATGTGAATCCCGCACTCGGCAAGCCGACCTACACCGGCGCGCCGGGATGCCTGCCCGCGAGCATCACCTACGCGGACGTGACCAACGTGATCAGCTCGTGCAACAAAATCATCACCCGCACCTTTACCATCGCGGATGCGTGCGGCGTGACGAATTTTTGCACGCAAGAAATCACCGTCTTTGAAGACGTCGCGCCGGTCCTGACCGTGCCTGCGAACGTCACGGTGGAATGCAACGGCATCCCTCCCGTCGGCATCGCCACCGGCTCCGACAACTGCGACACGAACGTCATCGTCAGTTACCTCGGCCAGACGCGCGTGGACGGACAGAACCCCGCGTGCAGCTACACCCTCATCCGCACTTTTAGGGCCGTTGACTCCTGCGGCAACGCGGTCACGAATGCTCAGAGCATCCTCGTGCGAGACACCACGGCCCCGGTGCTCACCGTGCCCGGCCCCGTTACGGTGGAATGCAGCGCCATCCCCGCGCCCGGCAATGCCAGCGCCACGGACAATTGCGACGCGAACCCCGTCGTCACCTACCTCGGCGCGATGACCAACGGCTCCGGCTGCAACTTCACCATCACCCGCAAATGGAAAGCCGCTGACGCCTGCGGCAACGCGGTGACGAACAGCCAGCTCCTCACGGTGCGCGACACCACGCCGCCGGTCATCACCTGCCCGCCGGACGTCACGGTCATGACAAACACCACGCGCGGCAACACCAACACGTATTGCAGCTACACCCAGGGAGGCTGGGGATCTAAACCCAGCGGCCATAACCCGGGGACGCTCTTGCGCGATAATTTCTCCACGGTCTATCCGTCGGGTGTTGTGGAAATCGGCATTCCTGGAAACACAGGTTTCTCAGCCAGATTCACGTCCACCCGTGCCATCCAAGCCTTCCTCCCGTCCGGCGGAACCCCCGGAGCCTTGAACGGCGACCTCCAGAATCCTACCTCCAGCAGCGCAGGCGTGTTTGCCGCCCAGGTCCTGGCCCTGAAGCTGAATGTGGATTTCAGCACGACGCTGAAGCCTGGCGCGACCATCGCTCTTGGCGACTTGGTGATTAACGACCCCGCCTCGCCGTTCTTTGGCCTCAAGGTCCGTGACATACTCGCGCTCGCCCAAGCCGCTCTCGGAGGCAGCAACACCGGCTACAGTTACAGCTCGTTGAATACGATTACCGACAACCTGAATCAGTCCTTTGACAATTGCGTGGCGAGCAGTTGGGCCAGGTCCAATCTCCTCGGCGGCGGCACCACGACCAGCACCAACACCGGCACGGCCACGGCCACGGACAATTGCGACCCGCAACCGGCCATCAGCTACACGGACACCAGCGTGCCCGGCGCCTGCCCCGGCAGCTTGATCATCACGCGCACTTGGCAAGCCATCGACCGCTGCGGCAACAGCAACACCTGCGTGCAGAAGATCACCCTCTCGAACTGCGTGTCCAACCCGGTCTCCGGCAGCATTTGCGGCTCGGTGCTGCGCGACTGCGACGCCAACTCCAACCTCACGGGCGAAAGCGGCCTCTCCGGCTGGACGGTGACCCTCAAGAACGCGACGACCCTCGCGGTGATTGCCACCAAGACCACCGACGCCAGCGGCAATTACTGCTTCACCAACCTCGTCGCCGACAGCTACTGCGTGGTCGTGACGCCGATGGCGAACTACGGCCAGACGGTTGATCCCGACGCGACGCTCGACAGCAAGACCTGCTTCGCCCTCGCGGCGGGCCAGAACAAGACCGGCGTGAACTTCGGCTACACCGGCACCGCGCCCAGCGTGAACATTGTGATGACCGGCCCGGCCACGGCAAGATGCGGTGACACCATCACCTACTCCATCTGCGTAACCAACACCGGCAACACCTGCGTGTATGGCGGCCTCGAAGTGCAAGACCCGCTCCTCGGCGGACAAATCTTCCACCAGACGCCGGTCGCGCCCGGCCAGGGCTTCTGCTTCACCAGGACCTACGTGATCCCGGCCAGCTACACCGGCACGCTCGTCAACACGGCGACGGCCATCGGCCATCCGCCCGGACACGCCGCCGTGACGAAGTCCGTCTCCGTCTCGACCACGGTCACTTGCACGCCGCCGCCGGTCACGCAGGGCTGCACGCTCACGATTGGTTACTACAAGAACCATTCTTCGGCCATCGCGCCGCTGCCGATTAACCTCGGCACCGCCGGTGGGGCCAAGACGCTCGTCGTCTCCAGCCAGACCATTGGCGTGAGCGTCCTCGGCCAGCACACCTACGGCGCTCCGGCCAACGGCATCACCAAGCTCTACGCGCAATTGCTCGCCGCCAAGTTGAACGGCCTGCGAGGGGCCAGCGGCAGCGCGGTCTCCTCCACCATCAGTGCGGCGGACGCCTTCCTCGCCACGCACAACCACCTCGACTGGGGTTCGCTCACGGCCACGGAGAAGAACAACGTCGCCGCGTGGCACACCACGCTCGACAGGTACAACAACGGCCTCATTGGCCCCGGCCATTGCGGCGACCAGGAATCCAACCGCGCCCTGGATCTGAAATCCACGCCGGGCAACAAATCCGTGATGCTCGTCTGGATCAAGAGCACCGAGGCCACCAGCTACAAGGTCATGCGCGGCGTGAACCCCGATGGCCCTTACACCGCCATCAAGACCGGCTACACCTCCACCAACTACACGGACACCGCCGTGACCAACGGCGTGGCCTACTACTACGTCATCGCCGCCTGCAAAAACGGCGTTGCCATCACGGACTCCGACGAGGTTTGCGCCACGCCCTTCGTGGCCCCGGTCAGCCCGTGGAAATCCACCGACATCGGCACGCCCGGTTATTCAGGCGCGGTCAGCGTCGCCGGCGGCATCTTCACCATCCTCGGCGGTGGTGACGACATCTGGAGCACGGCGGATAAGTTCCGCTTCACCTACCAGTCCGGCAGCGGCGACGGCACGGTCATCGCCCGCGTCACCGCCGTCGGCAACACCGACGCGTGGGCCAAGGCCGGCGTGATGATCCGCGAGACGCTCACGCCCGGCTCGAAGCACGCCTTCATGTGCCTCACGCCCGGCAACGGCGCGTCCTTCCAGTCGCGCAACGCGACCGGCGGCAGCAGCCTGAACGCGAACACCACCGGACCCGTCGCGCCCTACTGGGTGAAGGTGACCCGCGTGGGCAACGTGTTCACCGGCTACACCTCGGCGAACGGCACGACCTGGACGAAGATCGGCCAGCAGACCATCACCATGACCAAGGGCGTGTATATCGGCCTGGCCGTGACCAGCCACAACGACGGCGCGCTCAGCACCGCCACGTTCCAGAACGTGACCGCCACGCCGTAAGTCGCGGCTCTCGTCCAAGCAGGAAAAATCGCAGCGGCCTCCGGGAAACCGGAGGCCGCTTTGCTTTTTGCGGCGAGGAAAAAGCGGCGCTAAAGCGACCGCACTCCAAACGCTGGCGCGCAGCACCTGACGCCTCATGATTCGCGGAGCGTTTGGAGTGCGGTCGCTTTAGCGCCGCTTTCGGACGGCGGGACAGGCAAGATGGTCCCCTGAAACATGGATGCCTCCCCATTTCAGCTTTCAGCTTTCGCCTTTCTGCTTTTATTCGACCAGCTTGTTCTCGAAGCAGTAGCGCGTCAGTTCCGCGTTTGTGTGCAACTGCATCTTCTCCAGAATGCGCGCGCGGTAGGTGCTCACGGTCTTCACGCTCAGAGAAAGTTCCACGCCGATTTCGCTCACCGTCCGGCCCGAGCCAATCATGCGCAGCACCTGGAACTCGCGGTCCGAAAGCGACTGGTGCGCCGGCCGGTCGCTGGCGGGCTGGTCGAGGGTGCCGGCCAGTTTCTCGGCGAGGGACGCGCTCACGTAGCGGCCGCCGGCGGTGACTTTGCGGACGGCCTTCACCAGTTCCTCGGGCGCCGAATCCTTGTTCAAAAACCCGCTCGCGCCGGCCTTCAACACGCGCACGGCGAACTGATCCTCGCTGTGGACGCTGAGCACCAGTACGCGCTGCGTCGGCTTGAGCACGCGGATTTCCTTGAGCGCCTCCAACCCGGTGCGCCCCGGCATGGTGATGTCCAGCACCACGAGGTCCCAATGCTCGCGCGCCACGGCGGCAATGGCTTCGCTGGCGTTCGCGGCCTCGCCGAACTGAAGTTTGCCGAAGCCGTCTTCGAGAATCTGTTTCAAGCCGCGGCGCAACACCGCGTGGTCATCCGTGATGAGAATTTTCATGAAGCAAGAATGCAAACATCGAACACCGAACATTCAACATCGAACATCGAATGGACCGGCGCACCTTTCATTCGATGTTCAGTGTTCGACGTTCGATGTTCGGTGTTCAAAGGTTTCCTTTTCAATTTTCAGCCCGCCGCCGTTCACCACAGCGCATGTTTAGGCCGCGTCGTCATGACGTTTCGAGAGCGAAGTGATGGCAGCGCCGACTAGCCAGCCCAGTAATGAACCTCCACCGATAAACAAACACCAGATCAAGAGTGGCTCGTCTGGAAGGGAGTTCGCGACTTTCTGAAAAAACGTCGGAGCCGCAACGACGCTGCGGCTCGGAAGCAGCCAGCAGAAGATGCTGCCCACGATGACACCTATAAGACTGCAGTTCTTTTTCATGGGTGTGCAGCGGCCTAACAGCGAATTAACCGACGGCTCCGCCCCTTCGATGTTCGGCGTTCCGTGTTCAGTGTTCGTTGTTCCATCCTCATGCCGTTGGCAACGCAGCTTGCGGCGCAGGCACCCGCACCGTCAACGTCGTCCCCGCGCCGTTTTCGCCGCGAATCTCCAGCGTGCCGCCGAGCAGCCGCGCCCGTTCTCTCATGCCGAGCAGGCCAAAAGATTTCGTCCCGCGCGTCTCGGCCTCGGTGATACCGCGCCCGTTGTCGTGGATGCGGAGCGTGATTGGTCCGCCGTCGGTGGTGAGCGAAATCTGCACCGCATTGGCCTGCGCGTAGCGCGTCACGTTCGTGAGCGCCTCCTGGCAGATGCGGAAGAGCGCGGTGGTGCGCTGATCATCGAGCGTGAGTTCCTCGTTGTCGGTCGTGAACTCGCAGGTCACGCCGGTGCGCTTCTGGAATTCCTGCGCCAGCCATTCGATGGCGGGGATGAGTCCGAGGTTGTCGAGAATCGCCGGGCGCAATTCCGTGGAGAGGCGGCGCACGGCGTGGACGGTCGAGTCAATGAGCTTGAGCATGGAGACGCTTTTGTCGGCGAGGCTGGGCTGGTTCGGCAGCCGCGCGGCGAACCAGCTCAAGTCCATCTTCAAGCCCGTGAGCGCCTGGCCGAGTTCGTCGTGAATCTCGCGGGCGATGCGCGTGCGTTCCTCCTCGCGGATGCGTTCGAGATGCCCGGTGAGCGCGCGCAGTTGCTCGCGCGAATCGCGCAGGCGCTGCTCCGTCTGCTTGCGGTCGGTGATGTCCATCATCGCGCCGATCATGCGCGCGGCCTTTCCGGTGGCGTCAGGCACGAGGTAGCCGCGGTCGAGGACATTCGCGTAGGAGCCGTCAGTGCGGCGGAAGCGATATTCGTCCGCCCAGAATTTTTTTCCGCCGGTCACGGCCACCGACAAACTGACCTCAATGCGCGCCGCGTCCTCCGGGTGAATGAGCGAGGTCCAGAAGGCGATGCCCAGTTCCTCGGGCTTGCCCTCGTAGCCAAATTGGATGCGGAGATTTTCATTCCACCAGATGGCATTCGTCGCCATGTCCCAGTCATACACCACATCGGTCGTGGCGCGCGTGACGAGGTGGAAGCGCGTCTCGCTGGCGCGCAATTCCTCCTGCGCGCGCAGCCGGGCCGTGATGTCGCGGGCCACAACCTGCACCGCCGGTTGACCGTGAAAGACAAACCCCGTGGCCCCGACCTCGACTTCGACCAGGGTGCCATCGAAGCGAACAAGCCGCTGCTCCATCGTCGGCACCTTTAGACCGCTGGCCGTCTGCCGGATGCGCTCGTGAATGATGTCGCGAAAATCCGCATGGGCCAGGTCGATGGCGTTCCGGCCGATGACCGCTTCCAGGCTGGGTGCGCGCAACATGCGCAGGCCCGCTGGATTCATGAAGATGATCCGTCCCTGCTGGTGGACGAAAATCATGTCCGGCGCGATATCGACGAGGTTGCGATAACGCTCTTCGCTGTCACGCAACTGCGCCTCTTGCTGCTTCTGCTCGGTCATGTCGAAACAGATGCCGACCCATTCCTGCACGCGGTTTTCAGGATCGAGCACGGGCACGGTCCGGGCGACAAGATTACGGTACACGCCGTCCCGACGGCGCACGCGATACTCGATCTCGTAAAACCGATCATTGGGCGGACGGCTCTCGCGGGAGACGGCCTTGCGCCAGCGCTCGGAGATGATCGGACGGTCGTCAGGATGAATCGCGTCCAGCCAGCCCCAGCCGCGATACTGGGCGAAGGTCTGGCCGGTGAAGGCTTCCCAAGTCGGCTGTTCCTCGGCGATCTCGCCGTTTGGTTCGCCGCGCCAAGTCACTTGCGCGGTGGCGAGCACCAGCGATCGGTAGCGGCGTTCGTTCCGGCGCAACGCGTCCTCGATCACCGCGCGCTGCCGGGCGAAGCGCACCACGAGCACGTAGAGCAACACGCCGCTGCCCAGCGCGAAGGCGATGTACTCGATGATTTCCAAATAAGGCACGCGCGCTTCATCCACGAATCGTCCGAAGAGAAAATTCGCCAGCGGAATCCAAGCGATGGCAAAGGCGAAGTAGATGACCGCGATGCGCAGCGCGCCGCGCCACGGACGGGCCGGGCGCTTCGCCGGAGGGCGATGTAAAACGGAGGACGCACTGCTCATGATGACGGCGGAAAGTTCGCAGGTTCAAAATCGTTTGCGAGTGCGAACTGGCTTTAGTGGGGCAGCCGTCCCGGCTGCGCTACCCCGTGGCGGTGCCCGCCGCTGGCGATCACACGGCGCGCGGATGCGCGCTTGCCCAAATGACGGCCCAAAGTATTCTCCCGCCATGCCAACAGTGACCCTCCAAGCACATTACGATGGCAAGCGGCTCGTCCTCGACGAACCGTATGACCTGCCCGCCCACGCCCCGCTGATGGTGACATTGCTCCCTGCTTCTCCGGATATGGATTCCGAGGAAAATTGGCTGCGCGCGGCATCCTCCAGCAACGCCTTCGCCTTCCTCGCCGACCCGGCGGAGGACATCTATACGACCGACGACGGCGAACCCTTCCGCGATGCGCCATAAAGTCATTCTCGTGCCCTTCCCGTTCGATGACCTCACCGGCACCAAGGTTCGTCCCGCCGTTTGCCTGACCGACGCCATCGGACCGCATCGCCGTGTCACGCTCGCCTTCATCACCAGCGTGGTGCCGGCCCAATTGGAGCCGACGGATTTGCTCCCTGTGAGATGTTTATCGCAAACCTCGGTGGCGACGCCGCACCGCGGAGCGAGGCCAGAAATTAGCCGGGGGTTGAGGAGCGCAGCGACGATACCCCCGGTGGACGGCGAGATGGTCATGCACCCCGGAGGAGTGCCAGAGCCGTTCGCATTGAGCACGCGTTCTGGCACCCCTCCGGGGTGCAAAATGTTTTTGAGGCCGGGTTCCGGGGGTGTCGCTGCGCTCAACCCCCGGCTAATTTCTGTAAACCCTCCGGGTTCTGAGATAGGGAAAATCCGGGAACAACCACCCAGGGTAGCCGCTGCGCGCCAACCCTGGGCTGGAGGACGGAACGCCGTTGGCGTTCACCGGTCCCCGCAATTCCCAACCAAGAGTGATTAACTCGCATGTCACGCACATCCATAACTGTCATAGCTGTAACTTTTGGTATCGCGTTGTCTGGCTGTGCACCCACCTACGAAGATTACGCGCGTGAGAACGATGTGGCTTTCCAAGGCTACATGACGGGTAACGTTCACACAGCAAAGGCTGCCTTGTTGCAGCAAGAAAAGATCATCGCGAAACACGAAGCCAAGGGAAATCGCGGCGTAGATTATCGAGCCACAAGGCTCATTCTCTACGGTCACTTGTGCGGAATCTCGCTCCATCTCGGCCAGACCAACGAAGCACAAAAATACTTTGTGAAGTACGCGAAGGCCAAAAACGACAAAACAATCACATTCAACGAGTTGATTGCGGCAGCCGAGAAGCACGATCAGATGCTTAAACCCAAATGGAAAGAGAAGCGTTGAATTCATGAACCGCACCGCCCATCTCGACCACGACCCGCTCGACGTGCGGCAGTTTGAGATCGCAGTGAGGCGGCTGGCCAATGCGTTGAGCTACGGGCAGGAGAGTTCCCCGTTCCTCGGCGCGGGCATCTTGGAGTGCGGTGACTTGTCACCGCCTTTTCGTTCGGCGACTTGTCGCCGAACCTCACCGCGACAAGTCGCGATGGGAAAAGGCGGTGACAAGTCACCGCACTCCAAGTTTGCTCCGCATCATTCTCGCCCAACCTGCGCCTCACGCCTTGCGGTTTGGAATTTATGAACCGCACTGCCCATCTCGACCACGACCCGCTCGACGCGCGGCAGTTCGAGCTCGCCGTGCGCCGGCTCGCCAACGCGTTGAGCTACGGGCAGGAGAGTTCGCCGTTTCTCGGCGCGGGCATCGAGTATGTGCAGTCGCGGCCCTACCAGTCCGGCGATCCGGTGAAGTTCATCGACTGGCGCGTGACGGCGCGCACGGGAAAATTTCACGTCAAGGAATACGAGGCGCCCAAGCAGATGCCGGTCTATCTGCTCGTCGATACGTCGGCGTCCATGTGCGTCACGTCGCAGCCGTTGAGCAAATACGCCTGGGCGGTGCAAATCGCCGGCGGTCTCGCGCTCGCCGCCGTGGACCACATGAATCCCGTGGGGCTGATGACCGTGGGCGAGCGCGACCTGCATCACTCGCCCACGCTGGCGCGCAACTCGGTGATGCAATGGATGCACCAACTGCGGCGCTACCATTTCGTCGAAGGCACGACCCTGGGGAAGCGCGTGCGCGAACTGGTGCCGCGCGTCGAGCAACGCTGCCTGTTCGTCATCCTGAGCGACCTGCATGACCCCGATGCGATTCCCGCGATCAAGTTGATGGCGCAGGATCATGATTGCGTGGTGCTGCACTTCGTGGACCCGGCGGAGCGCGGGCGCACCGGCGGCGGCATCTTCCGCGCGGTCGAGGCGGAGACGGGCCGGGAATTTGTCGCGCACGGGAACAGCCGGTGGTTCGAGGAGGAGGAAACGCACAAGCTCTCGCGCGCCGGAGTGGATTATCTGCGCCTCCCGACGGATGAGCCGATGCTCCCGCGCCTGCGGCATCTCTTCAAGAATCGCGGCGGCACGAGGAGGGGCGCGTGAAAACAAACTCCAAATCCCAAATCCCAAATCCCAAACAAAATCCAAAATCCAAAATCCAATGGCGCGTTGATATTTCTAACACGGGCTGGAACTCGACCGGCGCGCTTTGGAATTTGAAATTTAGGATTTGGAGTTTGTTTGGAATTTGGATTTTGGGATTTGGAATTTGCCTCCAAGCCGCCACCAACACCGCCTCGCGCAACATCGGCATCGAAGGCGGCGTGGCCATTAACCTGCCGCGCGCCGATTACCAACCGCGCCCGCTGGATGATCGCACGGAACTCATTCTCCGCATCGAGCGCGTCACGACGCTGGCGAGCAACCAACATCGCTACGAGTTTTTCTACATGGGCCTGGAGCCGGGCGCGTACAAGCTGGCGGATTTTCTCATCCACCCCGACGGCACGCGGCCCGATGAACTCGGGGAGCTACGCATCCAAGTGCGCGCAATGTTGCCGGAGGATCACGACGGGAAACTGAACGCCTATGTGCCGCGCCTGTTTCCGTTCGTCGGCGGTTATCGCGCGGCGCTCGTGGCGCTCGCGGTCTTGTGGGTTGGAGGCATCGCGGCGTTCATCTATTTCTCGCGGAAGAAACGCGTGGTCATTGCACCCGTCCTCGCGCCGCCTGCGCCGTCGTTTGCCGAACGGTTGCGTCCGCTCGTGGAAGAAGCGGCAACGGGCAAACTCAGCGTGGATGGCCAGGCGAATCTGGAGCGGCTCATCATGGGCTACTGGCGGGAGAAGTTGAACTTGTCTGAGTTGCGCCTGGCTGAGGCCATTGCCCGGTTGAAAGCGCACGCCGAGGCGGGCGAGTTGTTGCGCGCGCTGGAGCGCTGGCTGCACCGACCCGGAGGGGCGACGCGGGAGGAAGTGACGGCTTTGCTGGAGCCATATCGAGGGAAAGCGGTGGCGGAGGAAGGAGGGAAAACGGCGTGAAGAAAAACTCCAAATCCCAAATCCCAAATCCCAAACAAATTCCAAGCTCCCCAGGGCAAAGCTCAACGAGCGGGGTGCCGCTTTGGATTTCCAGCCTGTCGAAAGCGGCGCTAAAGCGACCGCACTCCAAACGCTCCGCGAGTGCACAGGCGTCTGATGCTGCGCGCCAGCGTTTGGAGTGCGGTCGCTTTAGCGCCGCTTTGTTCTCCACGCTCCATCGCGTTGAAACAGCTCCAGCGCCCGCCGCATTGGAGCTTGGTGTTTGGAATTTGTTTGGGATTTGGGATTTGGATTTTAGATTTTCCCCACTCAACGCATGAGCTTCCACCACCCATCATTCCTCTGGCTCCTCGCCCTGCCCTTCGCGTGGGGGTTCTGGCTGTGGGTGCGGCGCGGGCATCCGATTGTCGTGCCGTTTGATCATGGGCAGCAACGTGAAGGCCGGCGGCTGCGTGTGCTCGTAAATCTGGCGCAGACGTTGCCCGCGCTCTTGCTGGCGGTGGCGGTGCTGATTCTCGCCGGGCCGCGCCGGCCTGCGCCGCCGGAGAACGAACGCATCCTGAACAACGTCATCATCTGCCTGGACATCTCTGGCTCGATGACTGCGCCCTTCGGCAGTTATCGCGGACGCGCGACGAAGACGCGTTACGACGCCGCAATGGAAGCCGCGCGCGACTTCTGCGAGTTCCGCAAGGACGACGCGTTTGGCCTGACGGTTTTCGGCTCCGAGTTTTTGCACTGGTTTCCGCCCACGAAAGAGTTGTCCGCGATCCGCAACGCCCTGCCCTTCGTACGTCCCATGAACATGCCGCCGTGGTTTGGCGGCACGCTCATCGCTCGTGCGCTGCGGGGCTGCAAAGAGAACCTCGCGCGCACCAAGGAAGGCGACCGCGCCATCATCCTGATCACGGACGGCGGCAGCGCCGATTTCAACGGTGGCGGCGACCGCCAGATCGCGCAGGAGCTGGCCGAGCACAAGATTCGCGTGTTCACGGTGTTGATTGGCAACGACACGTTTGGCTCGGGTGGTGTGAACACCATCGCGGCGCTGACGAACGGCAAGGTGTTTCAGGCCGGCGACCCCAGCGCCTTGGAAACAGTGTTCCGCGAAATCGACGGGATGCAGAAAGCGAAGTTTAAGCAGACGACCGCCGACTGGGTGGATTTCTATCAACCGCTCGCGTGGACGGGGCTGGTGGTGGCGGGACTGTGGGCGTTGTCGTTGCTGGGACTGAGGTACACACCGTGGTAACGAACACTTACATCGCAGAGAACGGGTGCGGGAGAAAATCCAAGATCCAAATCCCAAATCCCAAACAAGCTCCAATTTTCAAATTCCAACGCGCGTCGCCTGGCTGTTCGACTCACGAACAAAGCGCGACGGGTTGGGATTTGGCTTTTGAAGCTTGGGATTTGTTTGGGATTTGGATCTTGGGATTTGAAATTTGACTGACGTCATGCTGACCGAAGACCTCATCGCTATCGCCACCTGGGCCGCTTGCGGCGCGGCCGTTCTCGCGGCGTTCGCCGAGTGGCTGCACGCGCGTCGGGTGCGGCGGCTGGCGCGACTGGCCTTCGGGCCGGAGAATCAGCCGCGCTTGTGGACGCAACTCGCGCCGCCGCTCCGCGTGCTGGCGCTGGCCGGTGTGGTCTGGGCGTTGGTGATTTTGATGGCCTTCGAGGGTTCGAGCCGGGCGCGTGAAAACAAGGCCAAGACCACGCGGCACTTGATGATCATGCTCGACGTGTCTCCTTCGATGTTGCTGAAAGATTCGGGCGAGGGTGGCGTCACGCCGCGTGGCGCGCAGGCCGCGAATTTGATCCGCTCCGTGCTCGACCGCGCCCCCAGCGGCGAGGTGAAAGTTTCGATGGCGTGCTTCTACACCGACGCCATGCCGTTGGTGACCGCGTGTTCCGACCGCGAAGTGATTATGAACTTTGCCGGCAATTTACCGCTGCACATTGCCTACCAGCCGGGTAAAACCGACCTTGTGAAATCGCTCAACACCGTCGGCGATCTCGTGAAGGACTTGCCGCGCAAGTCCACCACGCTGCTCGTCATCAGCGATGGCGACACGGTGCCGGACTCCGGCTTGAAGCCCATGCCATCTGCCGTGAGCGATGTAATCTTCGCCGGCGTGGGCGATCCGGCGCGCGGCACGTTCATCGACGGACATCTTTCGCGGCAGGACAGCGCCTCGCTCTCGCAACTCGCGCGCCGACTCGGTGGCACTTACCACAACGGCCACCGCCTGAACGTCCCGAGCGAAATGCTCCGTCACCTGCTCGCGCCGGATGAAACGAAGGAGAAGGTGAAGATCAATTTGCGCGTGCTGGCGATCATCGTGCTGACGGCGGGCGCGACGGTGCTTTGCCTGTTGCCGATGCTGTTGGAATACTTTGGCAGTGCGTGGAGGCCAATCGTGAAAATGCGGCGGGAAGGCGAGGTGACGGTGTGAACAAACTCCAAATTCCAAATCCCAAATCCCAAACAAATTCCAGAACTCAAATTCCAATCTTGGCTGCGTTGGTTTCGTTGAGACGGCTTCGAGGCGGGATTGGTTTGGAGATTGAGATTTGGCACTTGGAATTTGTTTGGGATTTGGATTTTGGAAATTGGAATTTGGTCGAAAGACTTTCCTCATGAAACGTTTCGCCCTCTTCCTCTGGCTCCTGCTCCCGCTTCCGGTCGTGGTCTGGCATTACGGGCCGGGGCAGAAATGGTTCGCGCGCGACCAGGCACACGCGCTCATCCAGCGCGGGCAGAAATTGGAAGCGGAGAAAAAGTGGAGCGACGCGGAGAACCTGTATCGCGAGGCCGGCACCAAAGTTCGCGACACGGATGCCCGACTGAAGACGCAGCTCGATCTTGCGGTGGTGCGGCAGCGTTACCGTCAGGGCGGCGCGATTGAAGCCATCGACGGCATCGACGCGCTTATCACCGACGCGAAGTTCAGCCAGCAACCGGCCGACTTGCAGCGCGAGGCGCGCGAGTTGGCGGGGCGCATTCACTATCACGCCGCGTGGGTCATGCGGCTCGAAGGCGCGCAGAAAGATTTGTGGATGGAGGAGGCGGAACTCGCGCGGCAGAATTTCCGATTGCTGTCCGAGGAAACTTTGTCCGCAGGCAAAACGAATTACTCATCGCTCCAGCAGACCAACTTGGAATCATCCGTGCGACTACAGCGCATGGGCCTGGTGGACTTGATGGCGAAGCCGCTGCCCGAAGAAGGCCGCACGATGGTCGGCCAAGGTTTGAGCGAGCAGATGGCGCGACGACGCGGCCAGCGCGGCAACCGTCCCGGCATCGGTCCGAACGAGGATGCGCGCGATCCCGGCACCGGCGCGGGCACCAGCCGCTTTGAACCGGGGAAGGGATCGTGATGATTTTTCCCATCGGCAAAATTTCGCCAAGTGGCATTCCGTCGGAGTCAAGCCCGGAGGGCTTGAACGTGAATAGCCCCGGGTTGCGAAGCGAACCCGGGGATCACGATCCCATTTTCGCCTCAACCCCGGATGGGGTTGAATCGGTAGCCGTTCTCAACCGCAACAGTTCGACCCCTCCGGGGTCGTGCTCTCAACAACGGAGGGAACCCCCGGTTGCACCGGGCTATTCACATTCAAGCCCTCCGGGCTTGGCGGGACGGAACGTCCATTTCGTTCCACCCTGCCCCGGCTGCATCGACTTTTTTCCCGAGGACCAACGCATGAAGACACAACCTTTCCACGCTCTGGCCCAAAGCGGCGCTAAAGCGACCGCACTCCAAACGCTGACGCGCCTCACCGAACGCCTGGTCACTCGCGAAGCGTTTGGAGTGCGGTTGCTTCAGCGCCGCTTTTTGACGTACGCCCTGCTCCTTGCGCTCACGTTGCTCACCGCTCACGCGCAAACCACCACCACCGTCACCACGGTCCCCGCCGTTCGGACGACGGTGTTGCGCGCGGCGGGCGGCGCGGTGGCGAAAGCAGTGGAAGAAGCGGACGCGGATGACCCCGCCACCACCAACACCACGGCCCGCGCGAAGCGAATGCTGCGGCCCGGCGATCCGCTGCCTCCGCAACTGACGAACGCCATTCACGTCATGAGTTTCGACCGTTCGTCGGAGTCGCTCTTCGAGGCGGTGAAGTCGCAGCAGGCGGGCGGGAAACTTTCGGAGTCGGAAAAATTCCGCCTCGCGCTGCTGCTCGGGGATTGGGGCCACATCGCCACGGCGTTAAAGACGTTGCCGGATGAAGACGCCATGACGGCCTACACGCGGCTGCTCGATTCGCTGACCACGAACTCGCAATCCGCCGCGCAGTTCTTCCAGCAGTCGCGCAGTTCGGGCGCGGCGGGCGTCACCTACGATCAAAATGGAAATATGATTCCCGGCGCGAGCGCGCCGTCGGCGAGCGCACGGCGCGGGTTGTTCCTGAGCGATGATTTTTATGCGGTCATCGAGGCTGCTCCGGGACAACTTACGGCGTCGCATCTGCCGAGCATTTCTTCGTTGGTGAAAGTCGCCATCGGCAGCGCGGGCAAACAGGATTTTCTCACGCGACTGGAAAAAGGTCTCAAGGGCATCGGCAGCAAGACGCCGACGGGAAAATCTCTCGCCGCGCAACTGCTCTCCAGCGTCGGCTGGATGAGCGACTCCGGCCCCTACCTGCCGCTGGAGCGCGCCGAGTGGGACAACGCCGACACGCTCACGCTGGTGCTGACGATGGAGTATTTCACGCAGACGGGCGTGGAGAAACGCGACGAACGTCAGCTCAAGCGCGCGGCGGAGATGTGCGCGTTCATGATGCAGACCAGCCGCTTCGGATCGAATGATCGCGGCATCTTCAAGCAGGCCACGGATCGTTTCGTGAAGCTGCTGCCCGCGTTGCCGCCGGACGATGCCGAGCAATTGATCCGCGAGAATTTTCTGACCCAGCCAACCATCATGATCGATCTCATCCTTGCGCTGGGCGACGTGGGACATCAGGCGCAGAAGGGCAGCGACTTGAAACAGCGTGAGCAAAGCCTGGCGATGCAGAGCGCGTTGCTGCGCGTGCTGGAGGGCAAGAAGAGCGCGCTGCCCGAGGCCGTGAACGTGTTGCTGATGAACTGGCTGGGCGAGGCGGAGCAGACCTACCGCTCCGGCGGGCGCAATCAGGAACAGAGCATGATGGACTCGGACTATTACCTCTACCGCTCCGCCAACACCGCAGTCCGGCCCAAGACGCTCGCGCCGGATGTGATCCTGTCGAATGCGCCATCGGGTTCGCTGACGCGGCGCTTGAATCAAGGACTCGCGCAACGCGTGAACCTGACGCGGTTGAAAGTCACGCTGTTGAATCCGACCAAAATGACGCTCGATACGCTCAAGGGCTATTTGAAAGATCATCCCGGCCAGGAAAAGGAACTCTGCCAGGATTACCTCGCGGCGTGGGTGAAGAAGCGCATGGTGCAGCCGGAGGATCCGAACATCGTGCGGATGCGTCTGCTCGGCTACAACATCGCCAAGCCGCCCACGCAGGGCATTCCGCTCACGCGCCTGCGCCAGAATCAGAACGTGACGGAGTTCCGCAATGTGCTGGCGTCGTTGCGCGCGCTGTCGCCCGAGCCGATTGAGCCGGCGTCGATCATTTCCAGCTTCATGAGCATCCACAGCGGCGCGGAAGTTTATCGCCTGGAAGACATCGAGGGGATTTTCGGCGCACCCGAAAAGATGAATCGCGCGGAACTGATGAGCCTCGTCACCGGGATGCGCGGCAAGCTGCGCGAGCAATGGCGCGATCCGCAGGAACAGCAGCAGGCAGGCTCGAACCGCACCGAGACCGAGGTGAAGGACGAAGTCTCGCGCGGCTACCGCACGGCGCTGGAATTGGTGAAGCGCGGGCTGTCTCCGACAAACGCGGAATGGAAGGAGTTCATCACGCGCGGCCAGTTGTTTTTCGATGCGTCGGAGTATGAATTCTCGCGGCAGATCAAACTGACGGATTACGTCAGCCTGCGTGACGAGGCCTTCAACAGCTACAAGAAGGCGTCGGAGATTTACGCGGCGAAGGTTCCCGAGATGGCGAAGGGCCAGTGGACCATGGAGCCATATCAGATGTGGTACTTCGTGATGCTCGGCGCGAGCGATTTGTCGCAACTCACGCGTGCCGCCGCGCGCTCGGACCCGGGACTAAAGCTCGTGGGCGACGCGATGCGCGCCTTGCCCGGCGAGGCGGCGGAAGGACACCTGACCAAGTTCGGCGAGATGCTCGGCAGTGTTCTCGGACAGGTGCCGGCGAACATGAAGCAGAAGTTCCTCAGCGCCGGTTTGCAGGTCATCGGCGAGAAACATCCGAGCGCGAAAGCCGCCACCGAGTCGTTGAACAATTACAACGAGTTAATCGACGAGGTGCAGTTGCGCCTGACCGTGGATGGTCCGACGCGCGTGGGCCACAAGGCACCGTTTGGCGTGTTCATCGGCATCGAGCACACGCGGCAACTGGCGCGGGAGAGCGGCGGCTTCGGCAAGTATTTGCAGAACCTCCAGTCGCAGCAGCGCAACATCATGTACTACGGAAACGCCGGGCAGAAGGCGATCAACTACCGTGATGAGTTCAGCAAAAACATCCACGCCGCCGTGGATGAAACCTTCGAGGTCGCGAGCATCACGTTCCCCGACACGAGCGTGAAGCTCATCGACCTGCCGCGCGAGGGCTGGCAGGAAACGCCGCTCGCCTACGTCGTGTTGCGCGCGAAGGACGCGGCGGTGGATCGCATTCCCTCAATCCAGATCGACATGGATTTCTCCGACACCGCCGGACAGGTCGTGCTGCCCATCCGTTCGCAGGTGCAGCCCATTGATGCGAAGGCCACCGACACCTCGACGCGTCCCTACGATGGTCTTGCGTTGACGTTCACGATGGACGAACGCGAGTGGCGCAAGGAAGGCAAGGTTGTCGTCGAAGTTACCGCCAAGGGCACGGGCGTGATTCCGTCGCACTTGCAGATGTTCGACTACGAGCGCGAAGGCTTCGACACCGAGGTCACGGACAACGGCCTGTCGATTACGCAATTCGTAAGCGACGGGAAAAAACGCACCGCTCAAGCCGACCGTGGCTGGCAGTTCACCTACAAGCGCAAGAAGGATTTGCGCGGCGACGTGACGTTGAAATTCCCGACCATCAAATCCTCCGTCACCGCGACGAACGTGGATTACAAACACTACCAGGACGCCGATCTCGTGAGCGTGGACGCGAAGCAGGCGGTGGCGGGCGTGCTCTTGCGCAGCGGCGGCAGCACCCTCGCGCGCAACATCGGCGTGGCGGTCGGCGTCATTGGCGTGGCCGTGGGCCTGTTCATGTTCGCGCGGCGTCGTCCGGTCCAGGTGCAGACCGCCGGGGGACTGACCGTGCCGGCGCAGATTACGCCCTTCTCCGTCGTGGCCTTCCTCCGCCGCATCCAGCGCGACCACACGGCGAAGCTGGATGAAGGCAAGCGCCAGTCCTTGCAGACGGAGATTGGCGAGATCGAATCGGCGTTTTTCAGCGGCGGGAAATCTTCTGCGGCCTCACCCGACTTGGAAGCGGTGGCGCGAAAGTGGTTGCAGGCGGTGGCGTGAGATACCACCGGCCGGTCGGTGATTTCCCACGACTGCCCGATGACCTGGTTGGGCGGCAACGGCTGGCCGTAAAGGCGCTCAATGTTGCGCCCGCCCCACACGCGCTCTTTGAAGTGCGGCGTGAAGATGAAGGGGTAAAGCTCGCTCATAATTTCAGAAATTAGTCGGTGAATTGGCGTCGGCACTTAAACGCTCAATGTGTACAATAACAAGTCATTGGGAGAAAGCCCGGTGTGTTTGGCAATGCGGGCGAGCATGTGCGGGCCAATCTCGTCGCTGTCGTGGAAAGAGAACACGTAATCAGGCCAGGCAGTGCGTTCGAGAATGCGATGCGAACCGCCGCGCTCGCGTTTGATTCTCCAGCCGATGCGCAACAGCGCGGCCAAGACGCGGCGAGCCTTCTTGCTCGGCCACTGGCTCATGCCGCGACGGAGAAGACGTTGCTCATCTCCGGCACCGCTTCACCGTGTTCAAGCCGGTCAGCGAGAACGCGCAGCGCCAGCGCCTTCGCCCGCGCCACGGCTTCGCTTTGCGTCGATCCGTAGCACAGCGCGCCGGGAATCTCCGGCACTTCGGCGATCCAACGCCCGTCGCTCTCCCGCTCTGTTTCAACGTGAAGGTTCATTTCAAGTCAGAGAGTCGGTCTGGGCGCTTTGAAATTCAAGCCTGCGGCGCAGCCCCGGGCGCGCTCCTTGAAGTGCGGCGTGAAGGTGAAGGGATAAAGCTCGCTCATATCAGCGCTCCGGTTTTGGAATGAATCCGCGCGCTCTTTGCTGGGCTTCCGCAATTTGGTCGGCGCTCATTCGGCTTTGGAGAGCATCACGCTGCTTGGCGGCAATTTCATTCCCGCTGCCTGCCGCCAAATTAAACCACTTGTAAGCTTCAACGAAATCCTTCGGCACACCCCAACCCAATTCATAGCAATAGCCCAGACCTAACTGCCCGCCAGCGCTTCCTTGTTCTGCTGCGCGCCTGTTCCATTTCGCCTTTTCACTCAGATCTCCCACAACACCGTCTCCATTTCCGTACATTGCCGCCAAGCTTTCCTGTGCGACCGGAACACCTTTGTCCGCGGCGACTCGATACCATTTCACCGCTTCTGCGTAGTTCGTTGCGGTGCCCCATCCGAATCGATAGTGATGGCCTAGATTTTCAGCCGCCCGAGCATCGCCTTGCTTGCCCGCCAACAAATACCACCGCATCGCCTCACTGTAGTCGCGCGGCACGCCACGACCTTCCGCGTAGCAAAAGCCCATCGCCGCCTGTCCGCTTGCGTGTCCATGATTTGCAGCTCTTTGAAACCATTTTATTCCTTCAGGGGGATTAGCGGCCATGCCCACCCCAGCTAAATACGCCGCACCGAGTTCAACTTGTGCATCAAGATGCCCGGCTTCGGCTGCTCGGAGATATAGCTCGGCTGCTTTTCGCGCGTCTTGAGGAACACCATCACCAGTCGCGTAGCGAACCGCCAAGCTGTAGTTGGCTTCCGGAGTTGTTACGTCCGGTGAAGATTTCTGAGGGCCACTCCTACGAACCAACTCCATCCGCAATTCCTCACATTCCTTGATTTTCCCGTTGCGAACGCTTGCGGCGATGGCTAGGCCCAAACCGTGGCCGATGTAAACGCCGCTCAATTCTTGATTGAGTGTGGCGATACGGACTCGAATTTCATCCGAGGTGAGGTGTGCATACTTGCGGCGCTGGCGTTCTAATTCTTCGTTGTGCCGGCGCTGTTTTTCGTCCACTTCGCGTTGCTGTCCTTTCTGGGACTCCGTCTTCCGCCGTTGTTCGTCCGCCAATCGTTGTTGCGGTGTTGTTGTTGTTGTTTTACAACCAGCGAGCAATCCGACCGCGCACAGTGTCAAAGCCAAGAAGATTTTCATGATTATTTTGGGTTTCATCAGGACAGCAGCTCTGTCCAGACGGTTTCGTAATGTTGTGTCTTCACAGCAAAAGCCGGCGGCTTCCACGGAATTGCTTTGAGTGCATAGGCCTGACGATGGCGTCGCATTGCATACGCTGAGATGTGTTCACGACCAGGGAGTTTGATGGACGTAAGTATTTCGGTGTACTTCTGCCTCGGCATTTTTAAGCCGACGTAAACCGCCTTCACAGCATCAAGCGGAAGCTGAACGAAGTGTTTCTCCTCGGGCGGTTGCTTCTCTTCTTCTTTCACAGCGCGGTCTAGCTTGGATAGCGATTTGATGAGCCGATACTCGTTCTCGTATTCCCATTCCTTGCCCTTAACCAGCAACATTTTTCGAGCGGCAGCAGTCTCAAAGACAGGTCGCGTTTGCGAGTAGTCCACTTTCCCAAACTCTAACGGGTGGAAAAGTGAATGGTGCGGGTCGAACTCGACGACGAAACCTTTGTGTGAACGGGTGTAGTGTCCCCACATCAAAAGGGAATCCAACTCCGTTGAGAAACATATGATTCCAAAACTGGCGCGAAAATGATCCTGAATCCGCTGCGGAATGATTTCGTGATCATCGTCGATAGCCTCGCTCATCAGCTTCCCCATCTGTGCTTTGAAATCTGGCCACTCGCCACGGATGTCCGGTGGCAGAGCATCGAACTGCCTTCTCAGGCCGACTGAATACTCAGTCTCAACGAACTCGTCGTAGCGCGGCACTACTTCGAATACGTCATTGAAATCACTTACTGCGGAAACCCAAAGCCGCTGAGTTGTCAGCAAGCTCGAATCTGTTGGCCCAAAGAACCGAAAAAGGCGCGCGGGTAGGCTCATATTTGGCACTCCTACGCCGCCGCCTTCGGTTTCTCCGTGAAATGGCCGTGGGCGCGGAATTTCGCGTAGCGCTGCTTCAGGCGTTCCTCGATGGAAAGTTTCAGGAGCGTTTCGAGATTCGCGAGCAGATGTTTCTTCAAGCTCGCCGCCGTGGTCTGGGGGTCGTTGTGCGCGCCGCCGAGCGGTTCGGGAATGATTTCATCGACGAGGCCGAATTCTAGCAAATCCTTGGCGGTGATCTTGAGCGCCTCCGCCGCCTTCTCGGCCGCCGCGCGTTCCTTCCACAAAATCGCCGCGCAGCCTTCGGGGCTGATGACGGAGTAGTAGGCGTTCTCCATGATCAGCACGCGGTCCGCCACGCCGATGCCGAGCGCGCCGCCGGAGCCGCCTTCGCCGATGACCACGGCGATGATGGGCACCTCAAACAGCATCATCTCGCGCAGGTTCACGGCGATGGCCTCGCCGATGTGGCGTTCCTCGGAACCGATGCCGGGATACGCGCCCGCCGTGTCGATGAGCGTGATGATGGGCAGGCCGAACTTGTCCGCGAGGCGCATGAGGCGCAAGGCCTTGCGGTAGCCTTCGGGGTGCGCGGAGCCGAAATTGCGGCGAATGTTTTCCTTGGTGTCGCGGCCCTTCTGCGTGCCGAGCACGAGCACCTTGTGTTCGCCGAGCTTGGCGAACCCGCCGACGATGGCGCGGTCCTCGGCAAAGAGCCGGTCGCCGTGAATTTCGCTGAAGTCGGTAAAGGTGGAACTGAAGTAATCGAGCGTGAACGGCCGCTTGGGATGGCGCGCCAGTTGCACGCGCTGCCAGGCGGTCAGGTTCGTGTAAATCTGCCGGCGCGTCTCGGCGATCTTCGTTTCGATCTGCGCGACCTCGACATCGAAGTTGAGTCCGAGCGTCTCGGGATGTTTCTTCAGCTCATCCAACTTGCGCTGCAATTCGATAATCGGCTTCTCGAACTCGAGCTGATGTTTCATGCGGCGCGGAGCTTAGGTTTTTGGCCGCGTGGCAGGCAATGGGGAATTGCCGGGGCAAGAGCTGCCGGTCAGCGGGAACTCCGGCGCCGCGACGCGGTGTGGCCCGTGCGAACATCTTCTGCTTGCCTCGCTTCAAGTCCGCCATACCTTCTGCGCGCCTATGGCTGAAACGACTTTTGCTCCTGAATCAGACACTGCCAAATCCGCCGTGGCGAACGGCTCGACGGCTCCGCGCGCCTTCGCGTGGACCGACCGTTTTGTGACCCGCCACATCGGGCCGAACGCCGCCGAGGTGCGCGCGATGTTGAAGGTGTGCGGGTTTGAGTCGTTGGATGAACTGATCGGCAAAACGGTGCCGCAATCCATCCGCCACGCGGAGCCGCTGAACTTGCCCGCTGCGCGCAGCGAATTTGGGTTGCTCCAGGAATTGCGCGGGATTGCCGGGCAGAACCAGATTTTCAAGAGCTACATCGGCATGGGGTATTCGGACACGATCACGCCGCCGGTCATCCAGCGTTGCGTGATCGAGAACCCGGATTGGTACACGCCTTACACGCCATATCAGGCGGAAATTTCGCAGGGGCGCCTCGAAGCGTTGCTGAATTTCCAGACGATGGTCACCGAACTCTCGGGCATGGACATCGCCAATGCCTCGCTGCTCGACGAAGGCACCGCCGCCGGCGAAGCGATGCAGATGGCGCACTCGCTCAAGGGCAAGGAAGACAACAACCGCATCTTCGTGAGCGACGCGTGCCATCCGCAAACCATCGACGTGCTGCAAACGCGCGCGAAGGCGCTGGGCATTTCGGTCGTGGTGGGGAATCACAACTCGTTCGACTTCGCGCAAAAAGTGTTTGCCGTGCTCGTGCAGTATCCGAACACCTACGGCTCGGCGCAGGACTACCGCGCGTTCGTGGAGAAGGCGCACGCGGCGGACGCGCTGGTCATTGTCGCCACGGATTTGCTCGCGCTCACGTTGCTCACGCCCCCCGGCGAATGGGGTGCGGACATCGTGATCGGCAGCGCGCAACGCTTCGGGGTGCCGCTCGGCTACGGCGGGCCGCACGCGGCGTTCTTCGCCACGCGCGATGCGTTCAAGCGCGAGATGCCCGGACGCCTCGTCGGCGTCTCGAAAGATTCGCGCGGGTTGCCCGCGTTGCGCCTCACGCTTCAGACGCGCGAGCAACACATCCGCCGCGAGAAAGCCACGAGCAACATCTGCACGGCGCAGGCGCTGCTCGCGAATGTCGCCTCGTTCTACGCGTGCTATCACGGGCCGGAAGGTTTGAAGGCCATCGCCAAGCGCATCCACTTGATGGCGGTGGTGCTGGCGACGGCATTGAAGAATCTCGGCTTCGATGTGAACAGCGATGTGTTCTTCGACACGTTGCAAATCGGACTCGGCAACAAGAATGCCAAGGACTTCATCAAGCTCGCCGAAAAACATCGCGCGAACCTCCGCCTGATCGACGCGCACTCCGTCGGCCTGTCCATTGATGAAACGACGTCGCAGGAAGACCTCGAGGAGTTGCTCAAGGTTTTCAACAACGACAAGAACACCGCGTTCAACCTCGATCATCTCGCGGCGGCGGCGGAGGTGGAAATCCCGGCGCCCTTCGCGCGCAAATCAAAATTCCTCACGCACGCCGTCTTCAATACGCATCACTCCGAGACCGAGATGCTGCGCTACATCAAGCGGCTCGAAGCGAAAGATTTCGGCCTGGGCCACGGCATGATTCCGCTTGGCTCCTGCACCATGAAGCTGAACGCCACCGCCGAGATGTTCCCGGTGACGTGGCCGGAGTTCGGGCGCATCCATCCCTTCGCGCCGCTCACGCAGACGCGTGGGTATCAGCAACTCTTCGCGCAGTTGGAGGAGTGGCTGGCGGAGATCACGGGATTCGCCGCCGTGTCGTTGCAGCCGAACGCCGGTTCGCAGGGCGAACTCGCGGGACTGCTCGTCATCCGCGCGTATTTCGCCGACCGCGAGGAAGCGCATCGCAACATCTGTCTCATTCCCACTTCCGCGCACGGGACGAATCCCGCCAGCGCGGTGATGGCCGGGATGAAAGTTGTCGCGGTCGCCTGCGACCAACTCGGCAACATCAACGTCGAAGACCTGCGCGCGAAGGCCGTTGAGCACAAGGACAACCTCGCGTGCCTCATGCTCACGTATCCTTCCACGCACGGCGTGTTCGAGGAAACGGTGAAGGAGATTTGCACCATCGTGCAGGAGCACGGCGGACAGGTGTACATGGACGGCGCGAACATGAATGCGCAGGTCGGCCTCTGCCGCCCCGGCGACATCGGCGCGGATGTGTGCCACTTGAACCTGCACAAGACCTTCTGCATTCCGCACGGCGGCGGCGGACCGGGCATGGGACCGATCTGCGTGGCGGATCATCTCGCGGATTTTCTCCCCGGCCATCCCGTCGTGAATCTCGGCGGCGAAAATCCCATTGGCTCGATCAGCGCCGCGCCGTGGGGCAGCGCGAGCATTCTCACGATCCCGTGGGTTTACATCCGTCTCATGGGGCCGGACGGGCTGACGGAAGCGACGAAGGTCGCCATCCTCACCGCGAATTACGTCGCGAAGCGGCTCGAAAAATATTTCCCAGTGCTCTTCAAAGGCGCGCACGGCACCGTGGCCCACGAATGCATTCTCGACCTGCGCCCCTACAAAAGCGTGACCGCCGAGGACGTCGCGAAGCGCCTGATGGATTACGGCTTCCACGCGCCGACGCTCTCGTGGCCCGTGCCCGGCACGCTCATGGTCGAGCCGACCGAGAGCGAAGACCAGGCCGAGTTGGATCGTTTCTGCGATGCGATGATTGCCATCCACGGCGAAATCCAGCGCATCGAAAAAGGCGAATGGGACAAAACCAATAACCCGCTGAAGAACGCGCCGCACACAGCAGACACCATCGCCGGCGACGATTGGAACCGTCCCTACACCCGCGCCCAAGCCGCGTTCCCGGTGAAGACCTTGCGCGACGCCAAGTACTGGCCGGCCGTGGGCCGCGTGGACAACGTCTTCGGCGACCGCAACATCATGTGCTCGTGCGTGGGGATGGAAGCGCATCAGTGAGCGGTGAATTGACCTTGCTGCCACGGCTCGGAAGCGTGTCGCCATGACCGTGGAATCGACTGAGTTGGAAAATCATCTCGGCAAGTATCTCCGCCAGATTCGTTCGACGGGTGAAACGCTCACCGTCTGCGAACACAGCGAACCTGTCGCCACGCTATCTCCCATCGCCGCGAAGCAGGCGAAGAATGGCAGCAATCTTATCGACCAACTGCTTGCCAGCCCGGTCAAAGTTCCCGGCTTCAAGCCCCTGGCTCGCGACGAGATTTATGAGCGGTGAAGCGCCGCGAGTGCTCGCCTTCGCCGACACCAACGTCTGGCTCTACGCCCTTCTCGAGACCCAGGACGCGGCCAAATGCGCCGTCGCTCGTGAAATTATTCGTGACAGGGAGCTGCTCGTCAGCACGCAAGTCATCAACGAGGTCAGCTTCAACCTGTTGCGCAAGGCGGCTTTCTCCGAGGCGCGGATTCAGGAACTCACTGCTTCGTTCTATCTGCGCCATCGTGTCATCGCGCCGGGCGAGGAAACGATGCGGACAGCTTCGCGGGTGCTCGCTCGTTACCAGTTGGCCTTCTGGGACAGCCTGATGATGGCCGCCGCGCTTGAAGGTGGTGCGACAATATTCTTCAGCGAAGACATGCACGATGGACTGGTCGTCGGATCGCGGCTGCGCCTGAGCAATCCCTTTCAAAATCTTCCTGCCAAAACGTCATGACTGGCTGCGGGACAACGTCTTCGGCGACCGCAACGTGATGTGCTCGTGCGTGGGGATGGATGCTTACAAGGCGTGAGGCCAGTGAATGACGAGGGTTTGGAATTCCTGCCTCCAGCCCGACGGCTCTGCACGCCGACCGCCGAAACTTCAGGCCGCCGCTGTTCTTGCCCATGCATCCGCCGCGAGAATTTGTTCGAGCGCCGGATGCTCCACCACTTGATGCGCGTCCATCACGCGGCGGACGTGGGCGGTGATGCCGGGGAAATCGAGCTTCCGATTCACGAACGCCTCGACGGCAACTTCGTTGGCCGCGTTCAAAACGGCGGGCAGCGTGCCGCCAATCTCCCCTGCCCTGCGTGCAAGTTCTAACGCAGGGAAACGATCCACGTCCGGCTCCTCAAAGGTCAGCGTGCCGTATTTTGCGAGGCTGGTCTGCACGCGGTCGCTGGCGGCGCGCTCGGGATAGGTCAACGCGTATTGAATCGGCAGGCACATGTCGGGCGTGGAGAGCTGCGCGATCATCGAGCCGTCCACGAACTCGACCATCGAGTGAATCACGCTCTGCGGATGCACCACCACGCCCACGCGCGCCATTTCGATGTCGAAGAGCCAGCGCGCCTCGATCATCTCCAGTCCTTTGTTAAACAGCGTGGCGGAGTCGATGGTGATCTTGCGGCCCATGACCCACGAAGGATGTTTGAGCGCGCGTTCGACGGTAATCTCGGAAAACTTTTCCTTCGGCCAGAGCTTCGCGTCGCGGAACGGCCCGCCGCTCGCGGTGAGCCACATCTTGCGCACGGAGGATGGCGGCTTGCCATCGAGGCATTGGAAGATCGCGGAGTGCTCGCTGTCCACAGCCAGCACTTTTACGCCATGCTGGCGGGCCTCGTTCATTACGATCTCGCCGGCCATGACGAGAATTTCCTTCGAGGCGACGGCGATGTCCTTGCCCGCGCGAATCGCCGCCAGCGCGGGTTGCAAACCCGCCGTGCCGACGATGGCGATGAGCACGATGTCCGCCTCGGGCATGGTCGCGAGTTTCAACAACCCTTCGCTCCCGTGATGCACGGGCGTCGCTCCGAGCGCGCTTTGCACTTCGGAAACTTTCTTCGCGTCGGAGATGGAAACGGCGCGCGGCTGGTGCTTGCGCGCCTGCTCAACGAGCAGTTCCGAGTTGTTGCCCGCTGCGAGACCGACGAGCCGGAAACGCTCTGGCAAATCTTCGACCACCTTGACGGCGCTCGTGCCAATGGAGCCGGTGGAACCGAGGAGGACTACGTTCTTCATCAGAATTTTTTAACCACGGATGGACACAGATGAACACGGATAAAAATCCACCACGAAGAATGTTTCGGAAAATCAGCGTCGTCCCGGCCCATCGCTCGTTGAGTTCCGATTGCCGTTCTGCATCCGTGAAAATCCGTGTCCATCCGTGGTTAAACAATTAAGCCGTCAGCACATGCCGGAGATACAAATACATGAGCGGCGCATTGAACAGCAGGCTGTCGAGCAAGTCCAGAATGCCGCCGATGCCGGGGAAGAGCGCGCCCGAATCCTTGGCCTGAGCTTCGCGTTTGAAGATGGATTCAATCAAATCACCCACCACCGCGGAGACACTGAGCAGCACGCCAAGGATGACGGCGTGGGTGAGCGTCATGCCATAAAGCTTGTGCGACAGGAAATGCGCGAACGTCACGCTGACCCCGGTCGCGATGACGATGGCCCCGCCGAAACCTTCCCAGGTCTTTCCCGGACTGACGCGCGGGATCATTTTGTGTTTGCCGATGAGCGAGCCGGTGACATACGCGCCGAGGTCGCTGAACTTGGTGACGAGGATGAAGTAGAGGACGTAGAAATTTCCATGCACCGGAACGAGCGCGCCGTCCGCGCCAGGAACGGCAGCGAAGAAGTGCAGCTTCTGAATGAAGTTCAGCAACCACGGGACGTACATCAGCCCGAGCAGCGTGACCGCGATGCGCGCCAATCCTGATCCGCTCCTCTGGCAAAATAACTGGAGTAGAAAAAGTCCCAGCACACCAATGGTCAGCAGCCCGGACTCAACCTCGGCGGGACTGGCCGGCAGGACATACGCGTGCAATCCGCCCTGCAGGTGGACAAACATGGCCGCGACCAGCACCACGCCCCCGGCCAGGCCCCAGTTGCGAAAGCAGTCGAAGCCGGCCTTGTTCACCAGTGCGTAAAACTCCTTCAACCCCAGCACGGCCAGTGTCAGCATCACGACGAGGAACAGGCCGTCCCCGAGCGGATTGCGTCCCGCGAACAGCGCCAGCAGCACGAGCGTCCAGAGCGTGAGGGTGCTGCCGAGGCGGCGGAAAAAGATCACGCCCTTGCTGGGCGGCGCGGCGGGAGTTGGTTCAGCCATGTGGAAAAACACTGGCGCAAGTATGCGCCGTTTGACAACCGGCAACTTTGCCCGGGCGCGCGGACATTTTGCTCCTTCGCTCCCGCCGTCTTTCTCACTAGCCTTGCGACGTGAGTGAGCCGGTGCCATTCGATCAACAAGCTGCCTGCGATGACTGCGGCCAGTTCGGTGCGTTCGCGTTCGACGGAAAAAATCTTTGCGGCGACTGCTACGCGACGAGCGGCACCTGTGGCCCGGGCGGACGCGATGAACCGGATGACTAGTTCACACGATTGCACGCTTGCCGAAATCTCTCCGTCCAATCACCTTACCCCTACCAATATGAATGCCGCCGCGCAGCCGTTGAAGAGCCTCGACGAATGGGAAGCGTCACTGGTCGAGCGTTACCCGACGCCCGCCAGCAAGCTTGTTGGAACCAATGCCGCCAAGACCCAGGAACAGTTCCGCAATTACGAGGCGAACGCGCGGCCGACCGTGCGCGAGTTCTACCGGCTGAACCACACGCACCAGAGCTACGACTTCGTGCAGGCGAAGCGGAAGGAGTTTCTCTCCCTCGACCGCAAGCGCATGGGCATCTGGGAAGCGGCGGAGTTCCTCAACAACCTCGTGGACGATAGCGACCCGGACACGGACATGTCGCAGCTCCAGCACCTGCTGCAAACGGCGGAACAGATTCGCACGGACGGCCAGCCACGCTGGATGATTCTCACCGGCTTCATCCACGACCTCGGCAAAATGCTCTGTCTCTACGGCGAGCCGCAGTGGGCCGTGGTGGGCGACACTTTCCCCGTGGGTTGCGCGTACGCGAACAGCATCGTGTTCAAAGATTTCTTCGCCGCCAATCCCGACGCGCAGAATCCGAGCTACCAGTCGCGCACGGGGATTTACGAGGAAGGTTGCGGCCTCGACAAAGTGCATCTCTCATGGGGCCACGACGAATACATCTACCACGTCACGAAGGATCATCTGCCGGACGAGGCGCTCTACATGCTGCGCTACCATTCGTTCTACCCGGCGCACCGCGAGCGCGACTACGAATTCCTGATGAACGACCGCGACCGCGCGATGTTCGATCAAGTGCGCGCCTTCAATCCCTACGACCTCTACACCAAGAGCCACGAGAAGCCGGACGTGCAAAAGCTGCGCCCGTTCTACGAGGAATTGATCGAAGAATACTTCCCGGCGAAGCTGGCGTGGTGACGAGTGGGGCAGCCGTCTCGGCTGCCTCAGTCCACTGGCCGTCCCGGCTGGTGTTTTCTCCGGCAGCCGGGACGGCTACCGGACTATGGCAGGCGGGACGCCTGCCCCACTACGGACCATTGCCTGGCTATCTCCTCGGTGCCAAATCCATCCCGGACCACTCCGCCGTCTTGTAGAATGCTTCCTCACCGCCAAACGTCACACGCCCGCGCCGTTCGTCGCTCTGGAGCCACGCCACAAAACTGAACTGCTCCGGCGGCTTCGTCCGTTCACGCACGCACTGGCGCACGATTTCAATCGGCGGCAGCGTCTTGCGGCCCATCACATCCACGAGCGGCAGACTGATGTCGCCGTCGAAGGCGCGATAGACGACTTCACTGCACACCAGTTTGTCCGAGCTGAAGAAATCGAACTCGAAGTCGTACGGCTTGCCCGCGTGACTGAACGCGCGGGCGATGACTTCCTTGATGCGCTCGTCGGAAATGTTCGGGCGCAGAAACGCCGCCGCATCCGCTTCGCCCACAGAATGCTCCATGGAAGTGAACACCACGCCTTCGCTGATGGCCTCGATGATCACGCGCTCGTGTCCTTCGTCGTCGCGCGTGAGAAATTTCTCCCAGTGCTTGCGCACACGCGGATCGCGGTCGAGTCCGAGCCGGCGCAAATCCTCCGCCGTGCCGACGTAGAGCGCGGCGTGCGGCCAGTAGCCGGGAAGAAAGGCGTTCGAGAGAAACCAGTTGCGGCGTTCCAACATCAAGTCGCCGGGTTTGAGCTTGCCGGTCAGTTCTTTCAGGTGCGCAGGCTGAATCAGCGATTTGCCGCCGTGCGGCTCGCGCACCTTGGTGTCGCCGACCCACGACGAGATGAAAGTCTGCGCGCGATAAATGGCCTCCTTGCCCGTGTCGCGTGCGTCCGTGAACGGCGTGGCCGCGCCCGCCGACAACGCCACGAGCGTGGACTGCTGGATGGTTTTCTCCGACTTCGCGATGACGGCATGGAACTGATCGAAGGGCGGCAGCGTGGCCAGGTTCAGCCGCGCGAAGTCCTCTCGATGCCTACGGTAAAAAATCTGCGCGCGCTGCATGAGCCGGCGGTTCTCCGGCTCGGCGAGACTGCGCCGGACCGTGTCGAACAAGCCAGGCGGAATGTTCCAGAGCGGTTCGGCCTCGTTAAGTTTGCGGACCGCATCTGGTGAGTTGGCGAACAGCGTCACGAATTTCACCGACGCCTCGTAGAGCACGCTCGCCGCCGTGTAGCTGGCCAGGAACGCGCGGAGACGCAGCGCCTCGTCGCCTGCCTGCTCGTAGTCCTGATACTTCCACACGATGCGCAGCAGCGCGGCGCGGTAGTTCACGTAGGCCAGCAACTCCGCACGCACCGCATCGTCATCCGCCTGGCGGTACCAGTTGCGTTTGCTGTTCGCGAACTCCGCCATGATCACCCGCGTGCGCACCTCCAGTCCTTCCACGCCCGCCACGATGTTGCTCAAGGCCGTCTCGTCCGCCTGCAACGACGCGGCCAGCGAGTTGGTGGACATCCCGGCGAGATTCAAACCGTGCATCCGCTCGCCACGACCGCTCTCGTGGAAGCGCCAGTTCTGCCAGATGAAAAGTCCCACGGCCGCGATGACAATGCCCGCCCAGCGCAGCGTGAAACGGACGCGCTCCGTGCGCGAGTAACGGCGAGGCTGCTCGTCCAGGGACGGAAACTCCCGCGCATACTCTCCGACGAACTCGCGCAACTTGTCGCGCAACTTCCCCTGCTCCGCCCGCAGCGCGCGCAGTTGTCCCGGGCGCAGCAACAGCAACATTTGTCGCAGCCAGTTCCGACAAATGTCCCGCGCGCGGTGCGCATAGGTGAGCGCAAATATTCCCGCCAACGGCATCAGCCCCACCACCGTCCACGCCACCCACGGGAGGAAGTAACTGCGGATGGCGAACCACGCGCCCACAGACCACAGCGCGTAGATGGGCAGTCCCAGGCCCAGACGCGACAGCGCCGTGGTCGTCGGTCCGTCTTGAATCTTCCGCGCCAGCGCGCGCGTGATGAGGAAGGGCATGAGGTGAAACACGGCGCCAATGATCGCCGCCGGAAACCAGAAGCCGAGCCAGAGCGCCTCGATGAACAGCGTAAGGAAAAGTTTCCACGTGCGGAAACGCATCACGGGCGAGCGTGAGGTGAGTCCTGCCGCCGCGAGGTGTGAGCGGTATTCGCGAATGGCTTCAGCCATCGCATCGGAGCTGCGGACAGCCTTGTCCGCAGTTTCTTCCTCAAGAACCTTCGGCGGACATGGCTGTCCGCCACTCCTCTCTTGCGCGTGGAAATAGTTCATCGCGTCGGCCAGCCGCTTGCGCTGGCGCACGGCCGAGAGCGCGACGTGTCCATGCCGGCGTTTCGGCGGGGGCAGCAGCAGTTCCAGTTCATCCAAGAACGGTTCCAACGTCGGATCGCTCAGATGCAGCACCACGCGCTTGAGCCGCGCCTCGATTTCCGCCGTGAGCGCGCGCATGGCTTTGCGCTCGTCGCCGTGCTGGGTCACGAACCGCGCCACGGTGATGGGTCGCCCCACACGCACCCAGATGGCGGAACGGAACAGTTGCTTGCGCTGATAATTGATGCCGATGGGGATTAGCTTGAGTTCCTTCGCGCCCTGCTCGACCGCCGCCACCGCCATGCGGGCCGCGCCGGAACGGATTTGCTCCATCTTCAGAGAGTCATGGCTTTTGCCTTCGGGGAAAATTCCCACCGCAGCTCCGCTCGCCAGCGCCTGCGCGCCGACGTTCAGTGACTCAAGATTGCGCCGCACCTGCGCGCCATCGTCCTGCGCGCGAAACGCCGGCAGCATTCCCAAGGCGCGCAGGAGCCGCCCCAGCACCGGCGTCTCGAAGAGCGGAGCCTTGGCGAAGAAGCGCACGGGACGATCTGCGGTAAGCCCGACGATGACGGGATCAATGAGCGAGTTGGCGTGATTGGCGGCGAGCAGCACCGGCCCGGTGCGTGGGATATGTTCGCGCCCGCTGATTTCAATCTTCGGGTAGTAGAGACGAATCAGCCGCCGAATGGTCCACCGCGCGAGATGTCCGAGGAGTTGCAGCATCGGAGCGGATTAAACCGCAAACGTGCTGCGGGCGGGTAGCAGGAAAAAAGAAAGATTCAGCCGGGCGAGATTTGGAATGCGGCGATTCAACCTTCCTCTTCCCCTCGATCCCGCACGCAGGAGCGCGACGTTCACGCCGCTGCACTGTGGCTGGGCGGGAAGGCACTGGTAGTTCTGAAACCCTCGGTCGGTTGGGCGTTGAAGCGGCCCCGCTCAGAGCGGGGCCGCGCTCCTGCCCGCCACTTCCAATCACACCCCCGTTTGAAGGGTGCGATTGGAAGTGGCGGTCAGACCTGGCGGTTCCTGGAGGTTTTCCGTGAGGGAAGAAAAAATCCAAATCCCAAATCCCAAAGCCCAAACAAATTCCAAGTCCACAAATTCCAAACCGGACGCTGGCTCCGGACACTGGCGGAGTGGTCCGCAGGCGTCACGGGCGTTCTGTCGGGCCAAGCGAGAGGTTGCGCTCGTCGGGTTGGAATTTACGAGTTTGGAATTTGTTTGGGCTTTGGGCTTTGGGTGTGCGCCGGTGAAGCTGGGTGCCACGCGGGTGCGAGTCCCGCCGGTCGAATTGGACTGTTCACGACCGAAAGCTGTGTCAGGGAAGAGGCCGCGAGGCCGAACCCGAAAGCACGACACAGTCT
>Ga0163150_10001456_pt1 | contig 39922 bp, 33 predicted proteins | sample OliLakLV19P2IB_FD_148628 | JGI IMG/M metagenome (GOLD analysis project Ga0163150, IMG submission 148628) | Freshwater microbial mat bacterial communities from Lake Vanda, McMurdo Dry Valleys, Antarctica - Oligotrophic Lake LV.19.P2.IB | ecosystem: Environmental > Aquatic > Freshwater > Lake >... | reverse complement strand
CATCGGAGCCATCCCTTGTAAATCCATCCGCCAAACTCATTGCACCATCCAAACCATAGCAATTTTTTGGGTAAGCATTTCCGATCAGAAAGCGAACCTTGGTTTTTGTAATCACTCAGTCCAGTGTTTTCCTTGTATTTCACGGCTAAAATCGATTGCGGATCACGAAAACCACCCACAGTTTCTGCGGAAGAGCGACAATAAATTAGTTTTCGAAGTGCTTATTTTTCAGAGGATAGCTTGGACAATACTTCGTCGAGCATGGCTACTAGATAATCGGAGTCGTCATTCGTAATGCACATCGGCGGCTTTATGCGAAGCGTATTCCCAAAGAGCCCGCCTTTGCCGATTAAGACTTGCCGCTTCTTCATCTCTTCCATCACCGTTGCCGCTTCGACTTTGGCAGGTTCCTTCGTCACTTGGTCTTTGACCAATTCAACTCCGAGCATCAAACCAAGTCCACGGACCTCGCCGATGATCGGATGCTTGCTTGCGAGCGATTCCAAACTCGCTTTAAGGTGTGCGCCGACCTTCTCGGCATTCTGTTGAATGCCTTCGGCGTCAATAACTTCGAGCGTCGCCAATCCTTGAGTCATGCTGATCGGATTGCCTCCAAAAGTATTGAAGTGAACGCGCCGCGTCAGCACTTCTGAAATGGGTTCCGTAGTCGTCATTGCGGCCAATGGAGCGCCGTTGCCGATACCTTTTGCCATCGTGATAATATCTGGCTTGACGTCCCAGTTCTGATGTGACCAGTAGTGCTTGCCGGTCCGTCCAAAACCGCCTTGGACTTCGTCGGCAATACAAAGTCCACCATGCTCTCGCACGATGTCGTAGACAATTTTAAAGTATTCCTTAGGAGGCACGACCGCTCCCCCGACGCCTTGAATCGGTTCACCGATGAAACACGCAACTTCACCGCACGTTTCGTACTGAATGACATTCTTCAGATCGTAGGCGCAGCGAACGTCGCAGGATGGGTAAGTCAATCCATACGGGCAACGATAGCAGTAACCGGCATGGGTATGATGTATCGACGGAGCGGAATTGGATTTGAATTTCCAATTGCCGTGAGCGGTGAGCCCCATCGTTCCACTGGTTCCGCCGTGATAGCCGTTCCGCAACGCAATCACGGCAGAGTTCCCAGTGAATTCACGAGACGAAAGGATTGCCAATTCGTTGGCTTCGCTACCGCTGTTGGTAAAGTAGGTTCTCGACAATCCTTGCGGCATTTTTTCCGCAAGTTTTTGCGCAAATAACGGTAGGGTTGGATGGAGATAGATCGTGGTCGTATGTTGCAGTTTTTTGTTTTGCTGAGCAACTTTTTCCATCACACTCGGATGGCAATGCCCGACACTGACGGTAACAATGCCGGCGAACGCATCCAAATAGCGACGCCCGGTTTCGTCGTAAACATACTGCATGTGTCCTTCGACGATCATGAGCGGGTCTTTATAGAACGTAATCACGCCGGGCGACACATATTGGCGTCGTAAGGCGATGACTTCATCGCGAGTTGGACCGGTATAGGGGATGGGCCGATGGTCAACTATCGGAAGCTGTCGCTTTGTTGATTTCGACGATGGTGTAATTTCTGCGTTCATCGATATCTCGATTATTCGAAGGGCAAATACTAGTCGCTCGTTTTTCGTGACACGATGAACCAGGGGCTAGCGGGTTGTGCTGTTAGCCTGCGCCTTTGGCTGCGGGGTTAAACGATGATTCTATGCCAATCGATGGTGGTTTGCATCAATCGATGGAACCATTTTAATGTTATGTCGGTTTTGCAGGCCAATCACAATCACCTTGAACGAACCAATCGCCACCGATTCCCTTCTTGCGAACGTTTTTAAGAGGGATCGCCTGTCGCATCCATTCTATTCCGCGTCCTGTAATTGGGACATGGTTTGGCGTTCCACCGACGAGCTTGGTCGCGATGTAAACGTGCGTTTCATCGATCAATTGCTGGTCAAATAGGGCACCAATCAGCGTAGGGCCGCCATCGACAAGAATATTCGTTTGTCCTCGCCGAGCCAGCTCCTTGAAGACACTCCGAAGTCGCTCGTCGGATGTCGTTGATTCGTCGAACCAAACTTCACAGCCAAGTGCGCGAAGTCGGTCGATGGCCGACGGAGCGGATAACGGCCCGCAGCATATCATCGTCGGAAACTCGCGAGCCGTTTGAACGAGCTGGCTCGTCTCTAACAACCGTGCTCGACTGTCGAATACGACCCGAGTCGCGATGCGCTGGCCGGTCGGTCGAGCAGTCAACATTGGATCGTCTTGGAGGGCCGTTTCGATGCCAACGCAGATCGCGTCTACTCGGCCTCGCGTTTGATGGGCATGCTCTCGAGTCGATTCTTGGGTGATCCATTTCGAATCGCCGGTGTGGGTTGCCATTCTTCCATCGAGCGTCATCGCCCATTTGGCGATAACCCATGGGAGCGCCGTGCTTTGCCGTTTCAGATAGGGAGCGACCAATCGTTCGCATGCTTCACGTTCGATACCGACATCAACGGTAATTCCGTTCTGGCGAAGGGCTTCGATTCCGGTGCCTGCCACCGCTGGAAAAGGGTCTTCAATCCCGATGACCACACGGCTGGGTTTTCTTTCGATAATGAGATCTATGCACGGCGGCGTCTTGCCGAAGTGAGCGCATGGCTCGAGTGTGACGTAGAGCGTCGAGCCTTGCACGGTCGCCGCATCGAGTCGATTAATAGCGTGAACTTCTGCGTGCGGACCACCGAATCGTTCGTGATAACCTTCGGCGATGACATTAAAATCGTTGACTACGAGACAGCCGACCATCGGATTCGGTTCGACAAGCCCTTGGCCTTGATATGCAATTTGAATAGCTCGAAGCATGGCGAGCGAATCAAACGAGAATTCGTCAGATTTGCGATCGTCGTTCATCTTGCTACCAATACCGTTCAACAATGATTTGCCCAGGTTGTTTGGGTTTCTGTCGTTTGAGTCCTTGATCCGATAGCATCGATTCCATTTCGTTAAGCATATCGGGGTTGCCGCAAAGCATGACGGCGGTGTCGTCCGGCGAAATCTTTTCGTTGGCGGCTGCTTCTAACGAACCGTCTTGAAGTTTGACTGTGGTTCGTCCGCTCAGTTTTCCCGGCAGTTGATCGCGCGAAGTGACTTGAAGGAATTTAAAAGCAGCTCCACGGGACGCTTGCATCGCTTCGAACTCGTCCGTGTAGGCTAGATCAGAAGCATGGCGAACACCGTGAACTAAAACGATCTTTTCGAATCTAGCCCACGGTTCCGGCGTACGCAGCATGGCTACGTAAGGTGCCAATCCGGTCCCCGTTGCGATCAACCATAGGCATCTCGATTCAGGGACATGCGGCAGAGTAAAACTTCCGGCGGGTTTTGCGCTTACATCGATCGACGAACCTTCGGGACTGTCCCAAAGTCTCGGTGTGAGTTCGCCACCATCGACTCGAACAATAAAAAATTCGAGCGTATCGCTATGCGGAGAAGCGACGGAATAGGGGCGATGCAAATGTTTTACAGGGTCAGAAAAACCAACTTGCAGGAATTGGCCTGGTTCGAATTTGGCGACGCCTGGGCAATTGATTGAAAGAGTAAACAAGCCATCGGACCAAATCTGTTTACGAACGATTTGACCGGAAATCCATTGGAGTGCCATCGTGACTAAATAAAACGGTAGGAGCAGAAGAAAAATGCGAACGTCGCGGGTTTTAGACGATAACAGTTATTGCGAGCAATTGCTACACGGGCAAAGATTCGAATGTCACCAAGGAAATTTTAGTTTAAGGAACCATGCGTCGCTCAAAGCAATAGATCGAACTTAGTTCGAGGGGAACTTGACGCTGAACTACGCAATTCGCTCGACGAGTGGCTTTCCGGCCAAACCGGCGAGGAGATTTTCGACGGATAATTCGGCCATCTTTCGTCTTGTCTGGACGGTAGCGCTTCCAAGATGAGGAGTCAACGTCACGTTATTTAAGCTTAATAGTGGGTGGTCCCGCGGCAACGGTTCCGGTTCTGTAACATCCAATGCGGCCGCAAAGATTTTTTTTGCCAACATCGTTTCGGTCAACGCTTGAGTGTCTACAACGCCGCCTCGGGCGATGTTGACCAAGGTTGCCGTAGGTTTCATCAATGCCAACTCACGATAACTGATCATATTCCGAGTCGCATCGGTCAGTGGAACGATCAAGACGACAAAATCACTCTCGGTCAGCAAATCATCGAGCGTTACCCACCGGGCAATGAAATCTTTTTCAACGACCGACCGCGGCGTTCGATTGTGATAGAGAATCTGCATATCGAAGCCACGAGCTCGCTTTGCAATCTGCGATCCGATGTTTCCCAACCCGACAATTCCAAGTGTTGCCCCATGGACATCTCGACCATGACGCTCACCGGTCGCAAAGGCGACGACGTCCGGTCGTCGAGCGTACCGATCACCCTCGGCCAATCGACGAGCAGCGGCCAAGAGCAATGAGAAAGCTAGGTCGGCAACAGCACCGTCGAGCACGCCTGGCGTATTTCCAACGGGTATTCCACGCTGCCGAGCAGCGTCGAGATCGATGTGATCTACACCAACTCCATGATTCGAGATAACTTTTAAATTTGGAAACCGATCCATCAAAGCCGCATCGACTTTTCGATGCCCGTAGCAGTAAATACCATCGATTGGTGATTCGGCCATATCGCACGTATCCCAATTTACAAACTCGACCTTTCCTTCGAGCAACGACTCGATAGTTGGATTGAGGATCGATTGCGAAACCACACGTGGAAGTTTGGCCGAAGCATGCATATTGTTTTCGTGCCGGTTGTGTTTCGTGAAGCGATGAATCAAGACGGCGATTTGTTTAAGGCAGACTGTAATGATCTTTTTCCGTTAATCTCCTTTTCAGCAGATCAATTTTAGCGCGAGAGCGTTCGAGAATTGGATCGCGTACCGGCACCGATTCGCTAGTCATTTCCAGATCGACCACCAGATTCTCGCCACCAAGAATGACATTCATGACTGGAGCGATCCATAGTCCCGCACTCACGACAAATCGTATGCACACTTGCTTAGTCATGAAAACTTCCTCGACATCGACACTATTGAGAGACGGCCTTTTTCTTGGTCTTACCGGCTTTACCAGCTTTCGTCGCATTTTTTTGTCGATTCGGAATCCACGACGGTTCCACTAACGTTGCATTCCATTGATCCCAATCGCTTGCAAGGGCTTTGAATTTTTCGGGTTCTTTTCCAGCCAAGTTTACTTTTTCGCCGATATCCTCTTTCAGGTTGTAAAGTTCCGCATTTTCGGTAGTCACTTTGCTTCGGCGTTCGACTCCTTCCACGCCGAGACTACCGATTCCTTTGACCAATTTCCAATCGCCGCTTCGAATCGCGATCTGCTGGCCAAAACGCCAGTATAAAGCTTGGTGAGGTTCTTCCCCTTTGTCACCCGACAGAAATGGCAGCAAATTCACGCCATCCAATTTCCATTCAGTTTTCAATTCAATCGAAGCGGCCGACAGAGCAGTTGGTAGAACGTCTAATTGGATGACCGGACGCGTCTCGATTTTGCCGGCTGGCAGTTTGCTTTTCCATTGAACGATAAATGGAACGCGAATGCCGCCTTCCCACGTTTGCGCTTTAAAGCCTCGCAGCGGACCATTGCTCGACGTCGTCGAAGGCGTCGGACCACCATTATCGCTAATAAAAAAGATCAGAGTATTCTCTTCTGCATTCAGTGCGCGTACCTTACTTAAAACCGTTCCAACCGCATCGTCCATTGCGGAAAGCATTGCCGCGAAGGTTCGCCTTCTTTTATCTTCGATTCCAGCAAATCGCTTTTCGTATATCTCGGGTGCCTGGAGAGGCGAATGCACCGCATTGAATGCGAGGTAGCAAAGCCAGGGGTGACCTTGGCTCCGATCGATAAAGTCAGCCGCTTGCTTTCCGAAGTCTTCCGTGGCGTATCCCATTTCATTAACCGTTTCCAGACCTCGGAGTATCGGATTATGCGCATCGCTTCTGGCATCAAGATAATCGTGCGCACCACCTAGAAACCCGTAAAAATAGTCAAAGCCGCGTTGAAGCGGATGATAAGGAGGTTGGTAACCTAGATGCGATTTTCCAATCCAACCCGTTGCGTAACCTTCGCTCTTCATTCGATTCGCAATCGTTTGTTCACTAAGCGAGAGTCCGAAGTTTTCGACGGCGGATTCTGCTGGGCCCGGATTAAATTCATGACCGAATCGCTGCTGGTATCTCCCCGTCATCAGTCCAGCCCGAGTGGGACTGCAATAAGGGCCACTAACATAGCCATTAGTGCATCGAATTCCATTTGTTGCCAATGAATCGATTTGAGGTGTAGGGATTTCGCGAGTAAAGCCCTGACACCCCAGCTCGCCCCATCCAAGATCGTCAGCCAAAATAATTAAGACATTGGGGCGACTCTCGGCTGCACAAAGACTCGATATCGCTACCAAAACAAAGAAACAACACATCGTTTTCATGATCAACCTCTCGGATAATTCTTACCAGCAGACAACAATCGATCTAAATTCATTCGTGTACAATCTTGCTGTTGCACATTGTAACGTAAATGCCCTTGGCAAATTGCTAAGTCAAGTGAATCGGACTTTGGAATTCTCCAATCGTTGCCTCAAAAACTAGGTGATTTGATGATCTCACGTCGAAAGTTCCTGCAAGCTACAGCCTGTTCGATGACGCTAAGTCGCGATCTGAAAGCTTCCCCAATACAAACGACCGTTGCTTTGCCGACGGAAATCGATGCGGTACTTACGCAGATTCTCGATTCGCCTGTATTGAGCTTAGCGCATGTCCAAGAGCCGGTAAAAATTGCGTCGATCGAACTGCTGCGCGAGGGAAATATCTATCTGCTTCGTACCCGTTCGAGTTCTGGGTTAGAAGTAATCACGGTGCCACATCAAGCAAAGATAGGCGTGCTCTTTCCACTTTTATTAAAAAATGTTATCCCCGCGTTCATTGGCAAGGATGCACGCGATCTCGAAACGTTGCTTTGGGATGTCTATCGTTTTAACGACAACTATAAGCTTCAAGGGCTCGCATTATGGGTCTGCGTCGCGGCAGTCGAAATGGGGCTCTTGGAATTATTGTCGCACGCATCCGGTCATTCAGTCGCCGAATTGTTTGGTGGGTTGAACAAACGTGACATCGGAGTCTATTTCGCAAGCGGGAATCGAGGTAACCGTCCCGAGGAGGAAATCGAGTATTTGCAACGACTGGTTGCCGATTCGGGAGCTCTCGCACTGAAATTCAGACTTGGTGGCAGGATGAGTCGCAACGCTGACTCACTTCCCAATCGTACCGAATCGTTGATTGCGCTGGCTCGGAAGACTTTTGGCGACGAGATGACTCTGTATGCAGATTCTAATAGCTCGTACGATGCGACCGAAGCAATTCGAATGGGTCGCATGATGGAAGATCACAATTATGGATTTTACGAAGAGCCATGTGAGTTTGATGATATCTGGAGTACCAAAACGGTGGCCGATGCACTATCGATTCCTGTCGCCGGCGGCGAACAAGAATACAGCTTGCATCGTTGGAAGTGGGCTATCGCCAATCGCGCCATCGATATCGTTCAACCTGACTTGCATTACGGCGGCGGCTTTATTCGAGCAATGAAAGTCGCACGGATGGCTGAGCATGTGGGGATGAAGGTTGTCCCTCACATGTCCGGCGGCGGTTTAGGCTACGTCGAAGTTGTTCATTTCGCCTCGTTTACTCCGAATGCTGGCCCCTTCATGGAATTCAAAGGAAATTCCAAGCTACCTGTTCACTGCGAAAGTTCATCGATGCGTGTCGAAAAGGGTATTGTAAAATGCCCGACAGGAATTGGATTCGGTGTCTCGATCGATCCCGATTTGGTAAAGCGCGCAAGACTGATATCGATCTAGGCGTCGCAATCAACACTTCATCAACTTTTACGCGATTGGATTGGATAACAGTAATCTAGTCGGATCACTGCGTACTGTTCGCCGAGCGAAAGCAGACGGTTGCAATGTGCAAAGGTTGACATGATAATGTAATGAGCTTCATCAGAAGGAACAAGAAATGTCACAACTGATTTTTAACGCTGCTGTTGCCAGCAGCTTGTCGGATATTCTAATCGAACTTGGCGGCATCGCCATCGACCGAGTCCATCACGACCCGATCCCCGGCAGCGCATCGCTTGATGATTTGCAGCGGAGCCATGACAAGGGTAGTCTGTGCGAACTGGTCGATGGCACTTTGGTGGACAAAGCAATGGGATGGCAAGAATCTTTGATCGCAGCGTTTTTGATCGAAATCCTCGGCGCTTTTTCACGCCGTCATAACCTTGGCGTCGTAACCGGACCGGATGGATTTGTTCGCATTCTCGGTTCTTTAGTTCGCGGTCCTGACGTAGCATTTATCTCTTGGGAGCGTTTACCGAATCGGCGAATGCCCGAAGTCAGTGTACCGGAATGTGTGCCTGATCTGGCGATTGAAGTGATCAGTTTGGGAAACACGCTGGCGGAGATGTCTCGCAAACGTCGCGAATATTTTCACGCCGGTGTCCGGATAGTCTGGATGGTCGATCCACGCGAACGAACCGTCGCGGTTTACACTAGCATCACCAACTATGTTGTCCTCGACGACTCCAAACAGCTTTGCGGGGGCGATGTATTGCCGGGGCTAGAAATTATTCTGTCCGAAGTCTTCGCAGAACTCGACCGCCAGCCACCCCGCTAAATCAACCCTGTGGCTACTCGATAGAAAATCGCTAAACTTAAGCTTCGTTGGTACACTTAATGCTTCGGCCGTTGAAGCAACGGTCGCAACCTGCTTTTTTCTATTTCTTCTTTTTTTATTTTCGAGCGTAGTCAATGAAACGAACTAGGTCCAGTTTAAACAAAGTATGTGCGAGCGCTTTCGCCGTTATCTTTTCTGCGATTTCCGTATGTTCGCATTCACGTTCTGACGAAACCGATGTTCCATCAGACCAGCCGGTTGTCGTCGAGAAAAGCATGCATGATTTTATGGCATATGTTTTCCAACCTTCCTACAAACGTCTCAAGATTGGAATGGCAACCGAGCCAGCAGATCGCAAAGCATGGAGAGCAGTTCTCGGTGATGTTCTCACTCTGGCCGAAGCCAATAATTTGTTGTTGCATCGAACGCCGGAAAAGGATGTTGCAGCATGGCTCAAAATCAGTGCTGCCTCTCGCGACGAAGGTGGAAAACTCTATCAAGCCGCTAAACAAGGCTCGTATACCGATGCGAAAGTCCACTATTCAGCCATGCTGATTCAATGCAACGCTTGCCACACGCAATTTGCTGAAGGGAAACATCAGTTGCAGCCATAATCAAGTAATTCGTCTGCCGCTTGGATTGTTCTCCCATGAACAGAACGATCGTGTTCGTCTCCTGACCGCGAGATTTCAGAGCGTCAAGTGCCTGACCGACAAGTGCATCGGTCTCCTCGATAGCGGCCAAATATGTCGAAATTGTAACCTATAGCGATCGTGAAAGTGTTACCGACGAATGATTAACAACCAATCTTCGTTCGGGTCGGATGGTGGCGTGCCAAGTTTTACATGACTGCCTGCGGTCACCGATGTCGTCGAGCCTGTTGCAAGCTCACCGCCACTGCGCGGGTTGAACCACTTTACGTTGAACGAACCGTTTACACCGCTGAGGTCGAGTTCCCCTGTATCGCCATTGGGGAGATAAACCAAATACATCTCGCCACGCTTCGCAAGACAGTATTTCGAATTGTCGAACTTGTCGTTGCCGACGAGTGCATCGGCGTTCGTCATCTCCCAGAACGGAATCTTTTTAGTTTGAAAAAACGCTATCGCGATCCGGCAGTAATCCCAGCTCATATCACGACTGCGGAAGTCTTCACAGATAAGATCGTTTTCCGGCAACTTGTAACCGAAGTAATATTCGACCCCCGCACCACCTGCCATGATCGTTCCCCAAAGGCAAAGCTTTCGGACGTCGTGCATCGTATATTTCTTGCCAGCCGGTGTGGCGGTTCCATCATTTCCTTTGTAACCAGGGTCGGCTGGCACGCCGTCGCTTGCCGGGTTCTGCTCGTCATTGACCACGAGCAGTCCCAGTGCATCTTGTCGTTGCGATCGACAAACGGCCAAACGTTGTCTCCGTCGCCAGCGGCGTTGTACGTTAAAAATGAAAAGACATTACTTCCTTTGCTCGACAAATAATTCAAAGCGCCGATCAGTCCTTTGCCTTTTCCATTTTTCCAAGTCGGATCGCCATCGCGCCAATCGCCTACATGAGGAGCCCAAGTCTTGAGCGGCACTTTGCTAGGCTTGCCAGCAATGGTGTTATCAAAGTCGGTGTAGCCGAGCAAGGTCTCCGGCGCATCACCGTCAGGTTCGACACTCGGCGAATGGGCCGACGACGCGATATGAAAAGCCCGAACGTCCTTGAGTTCCTGTCGAACAAAATGCTCTGCCTCGACAGCAACGAGCCCATCCTTTTCGGCGAAAACGAGATCGCCGGCGGCGATCGGTGTTGTCGCATCAGCGGCGAGTAAGATTTGAGAAATGACCGATGCACTTGCTAGCAGTACGGATAAATAGAAACAGTTTGGAAATCGGTGGTTAAGCATGTTCATTTGTTTAAGGTTTAAGGTTGAGTTTAAGTTTTAGGGATGAGGCGACTCGCGATATTCTTGCTCCCCTCGCCCCGGTACTCCGGGGAGAGGGAGGAGATATTCGTGTTACGTAATGCGCTTCATTGCTTTCCTATTCTCGCTTCGTTTCGTTGCCATTTCTTCGCAGCGTACGTTTAAATTATATCGCATCGATTAACCATTACACTTTTGAAAGCATTGTTGCGGCGCTCAGATTCTGTGCGATGAAGACCTTGGATATCGCTTCAGCGATCTCCGTCGTCGACGCCGTGCCGCCTTGATCGACGGTCCGCAACTGACCATCGGCAAGGAATTTCGCAACAGCTTGTTCGATACGATTTCCTGCCGCGCGCGCGGTTGCGTCGTCATGGCGATCGGCAAGCCAATCGAGCATCATGGCGGAGGACAAGATTGTTGCGATAGGATTGGCGACGTTCTTGCCGGCTAACTGTGGCGCTGTACCGTGCGAAGGCTGGAACAAAGCGTGGTCGTTGCCGATCTCGGCTGACGGAGCCATTCCTAATCCGTCAACGATCGCAGCCCCGAGGTCCGAAAGAATGTCGCCGAATTGATTCTCCATCACCAGCACATCCCATTGACTTGGCGTGGTCACCATATAGAGGCTCATCGCGTCGACATAGGCTGCATCCGATTCGATATTCGGATAGCGCTCGGCGACTTCGAAGAAAACTTTGCGAAAGAACGCAAAGCTGCGAAAGACGTTGGCTTTGTCGACACAAGTGACTTTGCGTTTTCCGTCGCTCGGACGTCCGCTTCGCTTTTCTGCCAATCGGAACGCGAAGTCAACAACGCGTTCGGTTCCTTCGCGTGTAATCATCAAAATATCGGAAGCTACCGAATCATTGAGAATGCAGCCACCGCCAAAAGACGCAAATAAGCCTTCAAGGTTCTCCCGAAGAATAACCATATCGATACCCTCGTCGGCCGTATTCAGCGGAGTTCGCACGCCGGGAAAAAGTTTTACGGGGCGGACAGCCGCGTAGAGCCCCATGGCTCGCCGCAGTCCCATCATCATCTCCGGTTGGACTTCGGTTCCATCCGGCTTGCGAACGTCGGGCAGTCCGATCGCCGCCAGCAACACCGCGTCGGCTTTCAAGCAATCCGCCAAGACATGCTCGGGGATCGCCACACCATACTTGCGATAGTGCTCGGATCCCGCTTCATGTCGCGTAAAACTAAGCGTCAATCCATCGCAGCACTTTTGTACTGCTTCGAGCACTAGCATTGCCGCATCCAGGCACTCCGGTCCAATTCCATCGCCAGGTAACGTAACAATGTTATAATTTGGCATTTCTGTTTCTTTTATCTCTCTACAAATTAATTCTGTTGGTCATAGTAAGTTCGGCTCTTCCGGTAGAAACTGTGGGTGGTTTTCGTGATCCGCAATCGATTTTAGCCGTGAAATACAAGGAAAACACTGGACTGAGCGATTGCAAAAACCAAGGTTCGCTTTCTGATCGGAAATGCTTACCCAAAAAATTGCTATGGTTTGGATGGTGCAATGAGTTTGGCGGATGGATTTACAAGGGATGGCTCCGATGTCCAAAGTAATGCCACAAAGTCTTTGATCGGACATGATGGTTGTGCCGGGAGAAGCGGAAGCGGGCTCTGCTGGGAAGCATCTCGCTGAGGAATATCTCGGTCTCCGATGCGCCAAAGGCGCTCGGCAACCCGCCGGACTGATCGTCTGGTGGGTTGTTTTTCTTGAACTTTGGACATCGGAGTGATGCCTCGAAAATCCAATGCGAAGCGGGTGTCCGTTGAAACTTCGGTTTTCTATTCGTAACGGTAAATAGTCAATTTTGACCCACAGATTCTGCGGAAGAGCTGTAAGAGTTCAATCGTCGCACCTGTTTTGAAGCGACCCAATTCGCTACCGATTGATCGTAGTCGACAAAGTGCGGTGTCTGCTTATGTGTTTCAAAGGCTGCTGCGTCGACGTAAGTTTCATAGAGAAAGAACGTCGTAGGACTAGATTCATCGATCAACACATCGAACTGACAACAGCCAAATTCATTCTTCTTCGAATCGTCGGCTTGCGTAAGGATGCGAACACGAAAGGGTGCCACGAACTCAGGCTTGATCTCAAAGGTCACGGCGATTGCAAAAGTTGGATTCTTCATCTGGTTTTCTGATTCAAAAAAAGCGTAGATTAGGATGGGAATCGACGATATAAATCAGCTTGTTGAGCTTCATCGAGGAAACGAGTTGGTAAGCTTCGAAGGATCATCTGGAGCTTGGCAGTTTCTTCGAGTTCCTCGGCGGCATAGACGGCTGAGTCAAGGTCGGCACCACCGATGACCGGGCCGTGATTAGCCAATAGTAGACCTCGAGCCATTTTCGAGGCCTCTTCAACAGCGGCGGCTAGTGCTAGATCGCCGGGTGCAAAGTATGGCACCAGCGGCAGTCGACCTACTCGCATCACATAATAAGCCGTAATGGCAGGGATGACGTTTTCTGGATCGATATCAGCAAGACAACTGACGGCCACCGACCACGTCGAATGCAAATGCACGACCGCCGTCTCCTTGGGTCGGGAACGATAGTACGACAGATGCAGAAAGGCTTCTTTGGAAGGTACCATGCCGGAGAGTAAATTGCCGGACGCATCCAACCTTGAAATGGAATCAGGATCGAGTCGACCAAGACAAGAATTGGTCGGAGTGATCAACATTCCATCGGGCAGTCGGACGCTGATATTCCCCGAACTGCCTGGAGTCAATCCGCGATCGTAAAGTGATTGGCCGTGCATGGCGATTCGCTCGCGTAGTTCTCGCTCGTTCATGCGCGTTGCTCCGAATAGTTCGACTGGATCGTCTTGCACCGAATCGCATTGCGAAAAAAATCGCGACCGCCGAAATTACCTGACTTGAGTGCTAACGAGAGTTTGATCGTTCCAATCGAACGTATCCACGGTACACCGGGCGCAATTTCATGACCGATTCGTACAGCTCGAATCTTCAAGATGTTGATGACCGCACCTGATGTTTCACCACCGGCGGCGACAAAGCGGCTGACGCCTTGTTCAGCCAACTCGCGGGCGATCGTTGCGAACAGCGACTCGGCTAACAAGGCAGCTTTCTGCTGGCCCAGTTTTGACGAGGCTTCCGAAACAAGCTTGGCATCGTTGCTCGACGTGATCAATGCAGCCGATTGATTTCGATGTTGCAGACACCAAGCAACCGCATTCGCGACGACTCTATTGAATGCTGCTTCGTTGGCTGCTGCGCTGATGACATCCAATTGCAGAATTGGTCCATATTCTGCGAACGCAGAGATTTGCTGGCGAGTCGCCATCGAGCAGCTTCCAGCCAATATGACGGTGAAATCATCGTTGCCATCGAGCACATCCAAAAAATGTTGCTGGGTTGCGAATACACCGTCACCCGCGAAGCCATTTCGCGAATGAGCATAATCTTGTCGAGCAGTAGATTTCCCAAGTTGCTTGATGGTTAACGTACCGTCCGAGTCCAACCACAAACTGCCGCCGTCGGCTTCGACGAGTAGGTCGCCAAAGGTGTATCGAGGGTTCTCCGAAAGCGATTCGTTATAGCGATTGGCGTCCCACATCCCCATCCCGCCATTGGCGAAATGAAAATTAAGCACGCCAGCATCTTCGCCGACGATCTGGTCATTCAATCGTCGCAGGGCTGCCGAACATTCGACTATTTCTCCGGCTAAGTATCGAAACGTATCGACGAAGTGGACACCCGTTTCGAGAACGAGCAAGCGTGGCATCGTACGAAAATACGGTTGGCGGCTCAGATAGGCTTCCTCGCCCCAGCCATCACCCAATCGCGTTCGCATCGAAATCGTGTGCAGTTTGCGACCGATAACACCTTCATCCAATAGTCGTTTTATTTCTCGATACGATGGCTGAAAGCGAAAATTTTCGTGAACCATAAACGGTACCGACGACGATTTTCCTATCGCAACGATTTGCTTCGCGATTTCGAAGTCGACCGCCAGCGGCTTTTGGCATATTATCGGCAAACCGCGCTTCGCAACCAAACGAACGATATCAAGTCGTCCCGCCGGTGCGGTGGCGATATCGACAAAGTCAAAGTCGTTTCGATCGATCGCGGCACTCACATCGGTATGGATACGCGGAACGCCATACTTGCTGGCAGCGCGACGAGCTTTGACTTCATCGAGGTCGCAAATGCACGTGATCTCTGCATCGGGCAGTCTCTGCCACGCATCGAGATGAAAGTCGCTGAAGTAACCTGCGCCGATGAGCAGTCCGCGTCGAGGACTGGTTCGAGTAGCGTTCGTCATGACGCATTCTCCGTCAATGCAACAGTTGGCTCAATCAAAATCCAAAGCCCGATCGATACGATGTTCATCGCCGCCGCTATAAAGAAAAACGGCATCGACGAACCTGTCCATACGAGAAGATAGGGAAACGCTAGTGCTGTTAAAAACGACCCAAAGTTACCAGCCATATTCATCGTCCCAGAGACGACCCCAGCATTCGACTTGCCAATATCAACGCAGGTGCTCCACGATGGCGAGAGCGTCATGTCGGATCCAAAGATGCACAAGCTAAACCAAAATGATGACGTCAAGGGCGTTGCCGCATAGGCGCTGCCAAGAATCCCAGCTGAAGCCAACAAGAATCCTATCATAGCAGGCAAGCGTCGAGAGACTTGCCATCGACCGGCGGAAAACATCCGATCAACCCACCAGCCCGACGTCCAATTGCCGAGCGCGCCAAAGATCATCGGCACCGCCGCGAATAAGCTCGCTTCGAGGCCAGTCAGTCCATATCGAGCTTTGAGCTCTGGGAAGAACCAAGTCAATCCGAAGAAGAAAACAAAATTCGATGCGAAGTATTGTCCACACAACGCCCAAACAGTGCGCGAGCGAAACAACGCTCGATGAAGCGAGCTAGGTTGTTGTTGCGATCCCCGTGTTGGAGAATGAATCGATGATTCGGTTGTAGGCGATGTGCTATGTTGACGATTCGCGAAAATAAACTCGCGTTCGGTATCGCTTAACCAGTGCGCATCTTTTGGGTCGTCTCGAAAGAATAGAAACCAGACGATTGCCCATGCAAAGCCGATGACCATTAAAACGATAAACGTAGGCCGCCATCCGAGTACCGTCACCAATCACGCGATGAGCGGCAATGTGACGGCAGCTCCGATTCTCGATCCCGAAAAATTGATCCCTTGCACCAGCCCTCGCTCTTTCATCGGAATCCAAGCATAGACGGCTCGCGACATCCCCGGAAAGGCACCTGCTTCGCCTGCTCCGAAAAGGAATCGAACCAATAGCATCGTCGTCCATGAGCTAGCCAGGGCCGTTAGTCCAGTAAAGACCGACCATACTGCGACGATCATCGCAAGCACGCGTCGTGGCCCAAGCCGATCGGCCAGCCAACCGCTGGGCGTTTGCAACAATGCATAGCCGAGAGAGAATGCACTGAAGACCCACCCCATTTGCGCATTGGTAAACTGAAGATCCTTGGCGATCAAGTCCTTAGCAGCCGAGATGCAGACTCGATCGACGTAGAGTAGCACCGACAACATGAATGTTGCCAGTACGATCAACCATCGCATTCGCTGTAGCATGAGAGGAAAACTCCAGCCTCGGACCCATTCGCTCTTAATAATCGAACTTTGAGAATTGTAATCATCTCTGCATTCAATACAATTGTATGATTCCCAAGTATTGTTAGGCATTTCCGAATGAACAACGCGATGTCGACCGCCGGTGTCGCGGCATGGCGCAAGCCGTCCCGTGAATTGACTTCCTGTGAAGCATTGGGTGGCTACGCTGGTGCTGAAGAGATCTTAGGGCTGACAGGTCCAACGATGTGGGAGCAGATCTAATCGTTGGAGAAAATCTATGGATCAAAACTCTTCGCGCGCTCAGGACGCAATATCCAACCAACCGAGGCTGGAGTGGCCTTGCACCGATTGTTGATTCCGCTCCTCGCCAATCTCGAATCGACCTTGGAGATCGTTGCCGAAGAATCGCAAATTGTCCCCAAGCACGTTCGGATCGTTGCCGGTGCACGGATGATGCTCGAAGAAATTGGCGAGTCGTTGAATCACTTCCGGAAGCAACATCCTGACGTAAAACTCCGATTGATGACGGCTGACAATCGAGCTGCGCAGGGATTTGTACTGGACGGGAAAGCCGACATGGCATTGATGATCGAACCGCCACTTGACATCATGGCGCAAGGGATAACCTGTGAACGGCTTTATCCGATCGATTACCTCGCAGCTTTTCCTGCTCGACATCGATTGATTCGAAAACCGGATTTGACACTTCACGATCTAGTTGACGAGCCGCTCATCGTCGGCAACCCAGATACAACAGGGCGGCGTATGTTGGAGCAAGCCTGCTTTCGACTTGGCATTCAAAGCACCGATGCGGATCGTTGCGGAAACGGATAATAGCGCGATGACCATCGCATGTGTTCGAGCCGGGTTGGGTATTGGAATTCTCGCCGGTCGCCCCAACGGCAACTTAACGCGACATGTCACAACACGGTCGCTCGCCAACGATATTGGCCAAGTCCACGTTGTCGCAGCGTTCCGCTCCGGTCGCCAGCTTACGCGAGTTCTCCAATCGCTCCTATTGACGCTTCGCAAAATATCGTTCGTAGTCCCGCCTTTAGGCGGCTAGCCAGCTTCTACGTCGATTAGCCAGACGTAGTCTATGAACCATCGCATTTCGTTCTAGAATAGTCGACTATGAATAACTTTGTCGATTTGCAAATCAATGGTTGCTGGGGCGTCGATTTTAATCTTCTCGATTTATCGCAACAGGATTGGGATAGAGCCTGCAAGCAACTTATGGAAAGTGGAACTTCGCATTTCTTGCCGACGGTGATCACCGATTCGATCGAAGGCATGACGAAAAAGATCGATCGTATTGCTGGTTTATGCGAACTGAAATCAGAAGGTAGTGCTCAACCGATCGGCATCCACGTCGAAGGCCCCTTTATTTCGCCGATCTCTGGCTACATTGGAGCTCATCCCAAATTGCACGCTATTCCGGCCACATTGGACAACGCCAAGCGGCTAATCGATGCTGGTCGAGGTTGGATACGGATGATGACGTTGGCACCGGAAATGGATCTGGATGCCAAAGTCGTCGACTATCTAGCCCGACAAAATATCCTCGTGGCAGCCGGCCATACCAATGCCTCCGTAGATCAACTTCAAAAAGCGATCGAGCATGGCCTTCGATGTTTTACGCATCTCGGCAATGGATGTCCGCCTGAGCTACATCGGCATGACAATATTATTCATCGCGTGATGAGTCTTCGCGACCAAATCAGCGTCACGTTGATCGCCGATGGCTTTCATTTGCCACCGTGGATGCTGCGGATGTTGATCGAATGGTTTGGCGATGATCGGACAGTCATCGTCAGCGATGCGATCAGCGCTGCCGGTTTGCCATCCGGATATCATACGCTCGGCGATCGTCGCGTTTGGGTCGACGAGGATGGCGTGCCGCGCAGCGAGGATCATTCGCACTTCGTCGGTTCTGGTGCAACCCTTGATCAAATGCTCAGCTTAGTCCAACGCATCCAACCTTGGACCGATTCGACATTGAAAAAACTGTTCCGTGACAACGCGGCTAAACTGCTCGGCATGTCCGCTCAAACATAAGGATTGGCTGCGAGCATGGTGTCCTCGAATATTCTCGAACAACTGCGTAAATCGCTCGATCCAGATCGCGTGCTGACTTCGACCATTTCTCGCTACGCTTTTGCAAACGATGCCGGCCCGTATCTTTTGATCCCCGAAGCGATTTTGCAGCCGAAAACGGAAGCTGAAATTCAGACTGTTTTTCGACTTGCAACCGACTCACAAACACCCGTCGTCTTTCGAGCGGGCGGCACGAATTTATCTGGTCAGTCGATTACCGATGGTTGGCTTGTCGATCTCGGTCGACATTGGCGTAAAGTTGAAGTCATCGACGGCGGAAGTAAAGTGCGAGTGCAACCTGGCGTGATCGGTGGTAATGTAAATGCTCACTTGAAGGCTTACGGGCGAAAGATCGGCCCCGATCCATCCTCGATCATGTCTGCCATGATGGGTGGAATTCTTTCGAACAATGCCAGCGGGATGTGCTGCGGCGTGAAGCTTAACGCGTACCATACTCTCGAAAGCATTCGATTCATCCTTGCAGACGGTTCGCTTTGGGATACGTCGTGGCCCAGCGAGCATGAACGATTTGCTCGCGAAGCGACTCATGTTGCTCGCGGGCTGCTCGACCTTCGCGACGCAATTCGAAACAATGCGGCGTTGTCCCAGCGTATTCGAAAAAAATATCAGCAGAAGAACACGCTTGGGTACAGTCTCAATGCGTTCCTCGATTTTGATTCGCCGCTCGATATCTTGGCACATCTCTTGATCGGGGCCGAAGGCACGTTGGCCTTTATTTCCGAAGCGGTCTTGAAGACGGTCGAGGATTTTCCGAAGAAGGCGACAGCCATCGCCTATTTTTCGGATGTCCTTTCTGCATGCGAAAGTATCCCGAAACTCATTGAATCGAAGTGCGCTGCGATTGAATTGATGGACTTCGCGTCGTTAACGTCGATACGGCAGCTTGAAGGGATTCCACAAGAATTGCCACGGCTACTCGATGCTCATCCGGGCATGATGGCGATACTATTCGAGTACCAGGCAAAAGCCGACGTTGCCATCGAGGCATGTCTTGCGAGGTTTTATTCGGAATGCGCAGAGCAGTTGTCGGCGATTCACGCCATTGAATTTACTCGCGACGTCAAAATACAACAGCAGCTTTGGAAACTTCGCAAAGGAATGTATCCAGCCGTGGCGGCGGTGCGAGCTCGCGGCGAAGCCGCAATTTTGGAAGATATCGTTTTCCCCATCGAGCAGCTCGGTCCGGCTATCCTCGATCTGCAAAGGCTATTCACAAAACACGACTATGCCAACGGAATTATTTTCGGCCACGCAAAAGATGGGAATCTCCATTTTGTGATCACGCAAAGCATGAACGGTCAGAAGGACATCGAGAAATATGCGAGCTTCATCGATGACATGGTCGACTTGGTCGTTCGGAAATACGACGGAGCATTGAAAGCCGAACATGGAACGGGACGTAACATGGCTCCGTTTGTCGAAACGGAGTGGGGTTCGGAAGCATTGGCGTTCATGAAGCAATTGAAGCATCTGCTCGATCCAAAAGGCATCCTCAACCCGGATGTGATTCTCTCGTCTCAAGAAGCTGTTCACACGAAAAACCTGAAAGACCTACCGGTTGTCGAAGATGTCGTCGACAAGTGCATTGAATGCGGAGCGTGCGAGCCGCGTTGTCCGAGCCGCGATTTTACGCTTAGCCCCAGGCAGCGAATTGTCGTTCGTCGTGCCGTCTCGCGATTGAAACGCGACGGTGCATTGAGTGAAGCTCGCGAATTAGAACGCGAATACGATTTTGCCGGCCTCGCGACATGCGCTACCGATGGACTTTGTGCGATCGACTGTCCAGTTCATATCAACACCGGCGAACTGGTGAAGCAATTGCGCCGCGAAAAAACTCGAAGTTTTGATTCTTGGCTGGCGATGAGAATCTCGCGACATTTCGGATGGGTCGAGCATCTCGTGAAACTGGCTTTGCGTTGCGGTTCGGCGATCAATGCGGTGGTTTCGAAAAATGCGATGGTCTTTATAACAAGCACCGTTGCGAGAATCATCCCGCAGTTTCCGCAATGGCATCCGAGCTTAAGTACTGAAACGCTCCCTCGCAATTTTTGTTCTGTTCAAGATGCGGAATACATTTATATTCCAGCTTGCATGTCTCGCATGATGGGCGGAACCGCAACGTCGCTTTTGCGAGTCTGCCAACAAGTGTCCGTTCGAATTCATTTGCCGAATGGATTAACCGGAACGTGTTGCGGACAAGCCTTTTCGTCGAAGGGCTATCCGGTGGCGGCATCGGAGAAGCAAGCCGAGTGGATCGCTAAGGTCTGGGAACTTTCGGATCAGGGACGTTTGCCGATCGTCATGGACCTCGGATCTTGTTCAGCCTTTATCAATCAGACCCCAGGGCTTTCAACCGATTCGATGGCGAAACTCGCGAAGCTAAAGATTCTCGACTCGATCGAATTCGCACACGATGTGGTGTTGCCCAAGTTATCGATCGTTAAAAAACTTCCGCGGATCGCCATACACAGTGTTTGTGCGAATCAAAAAGCGGACTGGGAAGAGAAGTTGATACGAATTGCTGATGCTTGTGCCGAGGATATACTGATACCACACGCAGGCAAGTGCTGTGGAATGGGGGGTGATCGAGGTTTCGCGATTCCAGAATTAACGAACGCTGCGACGGCCGATGTAAAAGCAAAAATGGAGATCGCAGCCTGTTCGCGTGGTTACACATCCGCGAGAAGCTGCGCGATTAGCCTATCGACGAGTACCGGTAAGCCTTGGCAATCGATCTTTCATCTCTTAGAAGAAGTTGTTCATTGAAGGCCGAAAACATCTTGCCATCGAGTCAACTCGACGGAGTCAATGGTATCTTCAACGCATAGTGCGGCTTTGGCATTTGGAAACGCGTCCAACGCATGTAGGAGCCATGACTTTGGATTGAGGTCTTCAGTTTCATCCAAGGGGAAACGCGTCTTGGATGCTGCAAGCAAGTTTGGGGGAATCGATGGTGAAAAAACGCGATGTTCAATCGGTATCGGTAAAATGAGTTTTCGCAAACTCTCGGCGATTCCAATTCCGAGTGCTTTTAAGATCGCTTCTTTAGCAACCCAGATCGCGAGTAGCGAATCGACTTGGCTTGTTTGAGGAAGTGCTTGCCAAGCTGCGAGTTCGCTGCGACTCAAAAGCTGGCTAGCGACGGCATTGGCATCCATGCGTCGGTCGAGAAACTCTAGATCGACTCCGACCGAGGCTTTGCGAGCAAACGCCATTAACGCCCAATCTTGGGAATGCGAGATATTGAATTGAAGATCCTCAGCCGAAACCAAGCTCGGCTTTCCTTGGCTTCCATACTTGAATTCAAGTTCGCTATGCGGCATGGAAAGCAGCGCACTGAGTATCATTCGCAATCGTCCGCGACAGATGCTAAAGCGTCGCGTCAATTCCGAGGTGACAAAACGCGAAGCTCTTTGGCGCTCGTCAGCATTCAAACAGGCGACAGCTTTTTCCGATTCTGCATCCGACGCTAACAAAGGCACAACGATGACCAGGCATGATCGGTCTTGAAGAATCGGATTGGACATAAAAACAAATGCTATCGCATTTCTTTACGAATCGGACGCCATTGCAGTGCGTCTTCGTTCTGCGCTGATCGAGAATTTCGAGTGGATGAATCGAGCCTCGCATTGGACGGCGTTTGGCTGAGCCGATCGCTGGGCTGCAGGTTATCAAATGGGCTTCTTTCACCAACCGTCCTCGCACCGGCCGATCCTAAATTGGAGCGTCCAGCAGGCAATTGCGCTGTTAGCGTTTTGTTGCCGCTGAGTTGCGACTGAAGTTTCGCTGCTAGCTTTTCCGTTTCCGCCTGTTGCACAAGCAGCCGTGTGCGATCGGCTCGCAGTTGTTCGTTCTCTTTTTTCTGGGAACGAAACTCGGTTAGCAAGCGCTCGTTCTCGAGTTGATATTGCTGCATGCGGCCCGACATAGGCCCGTTCTGGCAGCCGATCGACATAGCTAATAAAAAGACCACGCAACATGCTAGCAATGTTGTAAGAGGTTTTTTGTAAGCATTCATCGAAACAGTCACGCAACGCTACTCCCTGCGGATTACTTGGCAATTTCAAGAATTACCAAAATCGTTCCGCCATACCAAGAGCAACCTGAAAAAGTAAAGATTTAACGCGCAGGATGACTTTTTTGTTTTAGGAAGATTGCAGGTTTATGCCGATAGATCGAATTATGCGGCCTTACAGGTTGCGTAGCGGGGATTGTGCCTGCAAATTTGCCATGAATTTCTAAGGAAGCGAAAAATGCTCAACTTCGGAGCTAACAACCTCTCTCGATTATTAGGCATTGCCGCGTTAGTCGTTGCACCGGAAGCATCAGGGCAATACACGCCTACGCCACCTCCTGTGTCGATCGGCACACCATCGCTGCGACCAACGCAAAGCAGTCCAGTATCGAATCCAGATGCATCGAGCCTTCAGGTCTACAACGTTCCCACGGAAATGGTCGGCGTTGTTGGAGCGCGCCTGCGTGTTCTATACGGCAATGATGCACGTATCAACATTACGACAGAACCGGGAACTGGACGAATGATGGTGATGGCGCCACTGTCGATCCATCAAGATATTGCGGCGCGCGTCGACGTACTCTTGCGAGAAATCCAGGCTACTTCTTCCAACGCAGACGCGCCATCGACGAGTTCGGCGACGTTGCAGCGCCAATACAAACTTCAAAACGTAACATGGCGAGAACTCGAAGACTCCCTCAAGCGACTCTCTGGTCCTCGCATGACGGTTACGACCAATAACAATAATGAGCAGGCCCAATTCCGACTGGCTGGAACGAACGGCACGCAAGACATCTTGCAAGTAGATCGCAAAACAAACTCGGTCATTCTGCAAGGCCCTTCGTCGAACGTCTACTCGTGGCTTAAAGTTATCGGTGCCATCGACCAGGGACGTAAAAAGAACGAAGAAGCACCTCAAATCATTCAACTTGCGCCTGCTGATCCCAAGCGAGTCGAACGCGCTTTGAATATGGTTCGCACGGTTGCCTTACAGCAAAAAGCGGAAGAAGAAAAAATTCTTCAAGTAGGACCGGCTGGCGGTAAAGGCGACGATGCTCCATCTTCCGCGATCGGCAGTATCGATTCACTGGGCGCCGATACCGGGTTATTCGGCGATGTGCAGATCGAATTCGTCGATGCCCTCGGCCTGGTCATAGTAAAAGGTAGCAAGCGCGACGTAGCTCGGGTTTTGGAAGTGATCGAGCAGATCAAAGCGCAGAGCAAGGAAACGCAGCCCGACGTCCAAGTCGTATTGTTAAAGCACATCAATAGTCAGGCGCTCGAGTCGATTGCGACGGACCTCTACGAAGAAGTCTTAGCGCCTCGTCAAGGTCCGATCAGCATTAAAGCTCTTGTCCAACCTAACGCGCTGCTCTTGGTCGGTCGCAAGGAGTCGATCGCGTCGGTTATCGATCTTATTAGCAAACTCGATCAGCCGCTTGATTCGGCCAGTCAACTCAAGGTCTACAAACTGCTTCACACTTCGTCTCAAGATGCCGAGTCGCTGATCAAAGATTTCTTTGGCGGAACGACGACAACTGGTGGAGGTGGTGGAGGTGGTGGAGGCGGAGCCAATGCGAGTACGTCTACGGGATTAGCCACTCGAGTTCAAGTCATCTCGGACTATCGCACCAATGCCTTGGTAATACAAGCCAGTCCTCGCGATCATCTTGAAGTAGCAAGACTGCTTGCTGAAATCGATGTCGAAGACACACCCGCGCAAAACGAAATACGCGTCTTTCCGTTGAAGTATGCATTGTCGTCAGAGTTGCAACCGATTCTCCAATCGGCTATTTCTGGCCAGCCAATTCAAAGCGGACAGGGCGGACAGGGCGGACAGCAAGGTGGCGGTCAACAAGGCGGGCAAGCCAATGCGGCGAACAATCAAGTAACACCTCCATCAAGCAATTTGACAATCATATCGAGGGATAATTCGCGGAAAGACTCCGGGATTCTGGCCGGTGTCATTGTCACAAGCAATCCAAGCATCAATTCGTTACTTGTGCGAGCACCCGGCAAGAGCATGGCGTTGATCGCCGCATTGATTGAAGAACTGGATCGTCCACCCAGTGCCGAAGCCCAACTGAAGGTTTTTGAAATCAAGAATGGTGACGCAACGTCGCTAGCGCTTTTGGTCCAACAGCTATTCGGATTGGCAACCACCGCAGGTGCGTCGACCACCGGTGGACTATTTGGAAACGCCGGTGGGAATCAGCAGAATCAAGCGGCCCAGCAAGGCGCGCAAGGAGGCATCGTTCCACTCCGAGTCTCTGTCGATACCCGTACCAACAGTATTATTGCGGCCGGATCATCTATCGATTTGGAAGTCTTGGAAGTCTTGTTGACACGACTCGACGAACGTGGCATTGAAACGCGAACGACCGAAGTTATCTGGCTTCGCAACAGCAACGCCAACAATGTCGCGACCGCGATTTCGACCTTACTCCAGCAGCAGCGAACCAACATCCAGCAATTATTGTTGACCGGTCAAGCGATCAGCATCTTCGAACAGATCGACCGCGAAGTCTTAGTGGTTGCGGAACCGACTACGAATAGCCTCATTGTCAGTGCGACGCCTCGATACTACGAACGGATTCGCGCGGTTATCGATCGACTCGATCGACGCCCGCCGATGATCATGGTTCAAATTCTGTTGGCCGAAGTCTCGCTTGATGATACTGTCGAATTTGGAGCCGAGCTTGGTTTACAAGATTCGTTGCTCTTCGATCGCAGCAGTGCGACTGGAGGAACGTTAACGTCGCCTGGATTCAACATCAATACACCCCTCAATCAACCGCTGGCAGGTGCTGTTATCCCGCGTGGACAACCACAAAACGTCGCAGGACAGGGGCTGTCGACTTTCGGGCTAGGTCGAAGCAACGCGACGCTTGGATATGGCGGGATGGTGTTATCGGCGGCAAGTGAGTCGGTCAACATTCTGGTTCGCGCATTGCAAGACGCCAATCGATTGCAGATCTTGTCGCGACCACAAGTCATGACGCTCGATACAGTGGCTGCCTTTGTTCAAGTCGGTTCGCAAGTACCTCGAATTACCGGCGTCAGCGGCGGCGGCACCGTAGCTCCTCCGACTATTAGCACACAAGATATTCCGGTCGGACTTATCATGCGAGTCCAACCGCGAACCAATCAAGATGGATTGATCCTCATGGATGTTCAGATCGAACGTTCAAATGTGGGGCCTGAATCGACCGGGATTCCAGTCGGCTTTTCAGCATCAGGTGACGTGATCCGCTCCCCAATCATCAATACTACACGCGCAGAAACGCGAGTCAGTGCTTATGATGGTCAAACCGTGGTCTTTGCTGGTTTGATTACGAAGACTCGATCCAGTCGATCTCGCCGTGTTCCGTTCCTTTCTGATATTCCGATCGCAGGTAATCTTTTTAAGTACGAAACAGAAGCCGAGAGTCGCACGGAACTGCTGGTCGTGATGACACCACGAATCATTCACAATCCTGAAGACGTCGAGGCGATCAACCAGATCGAATCCGCTCGTATGAGCTGGTGCCTTGCCGATGTCATCAATGTACACGGCGTCAGTAACTTGTCTGAAGGGAACGGACTGTGGGGGCCAGCTTGCTCACCGGTCATCTATCCCGATTTGCAACCGACAGTCGAAATGATCGACGGCATGCCTTACTGTGATCCAAATGCCGTTCCAGGTGCTCCTATGCAGCCCATTCCGATGATCAACGGAGCGTCGGCGTCACCCGTGCCCAACCTAAATCCGATGTCAACGAGCCCGGGTCTTTCTTTGCCGATCGAAACGTCTCGCTTCTCAGTCCCGACACCAGGTCAAGCGTATGTGACACCAGCATCGGCACAGTCCCAACCACGTACTACAAGTCTGCCCACTGCGAATGGTGCGAGGTAGGAAATGTCCAAGCGTCCGATTGATGGACGAATAGGCTTGAGGCTTGAGATTTGAAATTTGAACGGATCACGATAGCGGATAATTGACTCAATATAAAACGGATTTTTCAAAAGCCCGTGGCTAGCTCTCACGGTTCAACGAACGGAAATCGAATCATGGTAAACAACGAGTTGATGAACAGGTTCAACATTGGGTTGAAGGTTTCGATGTTCGGGGCACTGTTGGTCGCGACAGGTTGCGCATCGATGTTCGATGGCTCCTCGAATCGCAATCCGAAAAAGAAAAAAGAGAATTGGTCGTGGTTTAAGAAGCCTGAGTATCAAGAACCCAAGAGCATGGTAACGATTTGGAGCGAGGACACGCTGATCCAACCGGGCAAGCCCGTGACTCGAGGCTTCGGAGGTAGGATCTACTTTTACAACGAGAAATCGCAGCCCATTCCTGTTGAAGGTGAGTTGATGGTTTACGGATTCGATGATTCGACTACTGCAGTCCCGAGCGCGTCGCCAAGCGACCAAGAAATCGTTCAGGGTGGCAAGAAGTTTGGCTTTACGGCTGAGCAATTCACGCAACATTTTTCACACAGCGATCTCGGTGCGTCCTACAGCATTTGGATTCCTTGGGACGCTGCAAGTGGCGAGCAGAAGAAGATTACGTTGATGCCAACGTTTATCACCAAAGACAAACGTGTAGTTCGTGGCGACGCGAGCAAGTTAACGCTCTCGGGTAAAACAACAGCTCAAGCCAACAACCAACGACCCAACAATGCCATTCAGCTTGCCAGTGCCGTGATACCAACGGCCCAAGAAGGTGCGTTGACTATGCTCTCGCAAGGCGCGTCGAGTAACAACGCTTCTTCGAAGTCATCGCCCGGACTTGGGATGACGACCACAACGATTCGAATGGATCAGCCTATCAATCGCGGTGGAAGCTTCGCAATGGCGGCTCAACCGACGAGTAGCCCGCAAGCCATTGCCGAGCGGATGTTAGCAGCGATGCCGCAACTGCAATCAACGCCGTCGATTCCAGTTGGTCAGGCAAGTTTCGGAACATCGACCGCGTCAAGCCAAGCAAATCTGCCACCGCTTGGCCATAACATTCCGACTACTGGATGGGTGCAGCCTGGACAGGCTCTTTCGGCACCGACGGCATCGACAGGCGGATTTCAACCGCATCAATTCCCGTCTCAAGGCCAACCAGCTTGGAAATAAATCGAGCGTCGGCTTCGGAATTCACGATACCGGTCAGGACTGCTGTTCGACCGACGACGGCTACTTGGACATTGCGATACCTTTCAGGTAAAGGCAATCGCGTCAATCGAGACTGAATGGCGTCGCTTCGATCAGCATTGGTCAACGCAGCAGGCGGATTCGAAGAGGGTTCGAAGACGGGTTTGAAGGTTGTCTTAATCTGCGATTTCGTCTGTGCTCCGCCTCGTTGATTGCCGCCGGCATTCTGCTGGCCAAATCCACCACCAAAACCGCCTTGACCGCCACCAAATCCACCGCCAAATCCACCAAGTCCACCACCAAACCCGCCTCGTCCACCCCCGATTCCTCCTAGGCCGCCGCCGATTCCTCCCAGGCCGCCGCCGATCCCGCCGATCCCGCCTCCAACTCCACCGATGCCGCCAATGCCGGTTTGACCCGTCGTTCGAACTTGCCCAGCACCGGTAGCCGCTGCTCCGGCTAAGGTTCCGATCGAGTTTGAACCACCGCTAAGGCTCGACGCTCCGTTATTGAACGGCAAGCTGCCACTTCCAAAATTCGTCGTGAAGCCTTGAAGCGGGTTCGCTGGGTTGAACAGTCCGGTCGTCGCGCCAGTAGCTCCAGCCGCGCCCGTTCCACCGGCCACACCGCCGAGTCCAGTAATTCCAGTAGTACCTGTCTGTCCGCCCCCCAGATTACCGATCTGAGCATTTGCAGTATTCGACGAAGCAAATGCCAATAAACTCAGCGCCGCAACGAAACCATTTTTGAGCCTACATAATCTCATGGCAACATTCCTGTGACTCAACAAACTTACAGAGCTAGCAAAACCCAATTCAGATCATCGACGCTATGATGAGAAAATACGATGAATGCTCATGAACGTCGACTTTTCTCTGTTATACCGGTAGCAATCGTTGAACTGATTCTAACGCCTCAAAAGCCCCAGGTCCACAAAATGACTGATTATTCCTCCGCAAACCAATCGCAAACGCTTCCAGACACGATAAGACCAAAGATTTTAGGATACTTCTCGCTCAACGCCCCCATCTGGCTCCGAGGCTCTGCCTCGGAGCCCACGGTAACGCAGGCTCTGCCTGAAGACATGACAATTGTTCGAAAGTGGCGACCATCAGTACACGAGGCGGAGCCTCCGAAGCAGTGTGATCCCAGGCGAGAGCCTGGGATCGAGCGTTTTCGTGGTGCGGGCGGGACGCCCGCGCACCGAAGCCATTTTTGTTGGAGCAAAGCTCTTGGGGCGTTTTCGTTCGTTGTCTGTCTGCTCTTGGCAACCTCATTCGCGGGTGCCCAGTCTTCAACCGTCGAACGTCCGACCGCACCTAAACTGTTCACTGAAAAGACGTTGGCCTACCTGAGAGTCGATGATACGCGAGAATTGAAAGCCAAGCTGGCAGAAACTTCGACGGGGAAGTTGGCGACCGATCCTCAAGTCTCGCCTCTCTTGAAAGAGTTTTATGGAGCGTTCAACACGGGCCTTCAAGGATTGCAGAAAGAGTTTGGCATCGATCTCAATGAAATGCTCGGCATCCCTAATGGAGAACTTGCTATCGCGCTTCTTCCCGGCACACCCAATCCGTTTCCGGTCGTTCTCGTGGAAGCTGGACAAGAGATACCTACGTTAGAGCTCTTAGTCGATCGAGCTGAAAAGCAGATGCAATCGCGGGGCGGGAATCGCGAGGTCAAGCAAGTCGGTAAGATCGATGTTGTCCAGTGGCAATCGCCCAGTCGGCCTGAACGTCAATTTGGATACTTCGTCGACGCGGGTGTGTTGGTCTTTTCGCTTAACGCCAGCTATACCGAAACGCTTGCCAAGATCTGGACCAATAATGGCGTGGATCATGTCCCTCTGTCGGACAATCGAAAATTTACTTCGATTCTTTCGCAATGCGTTGGTGCCGACGGTGAGCGTCCGCAAATTTCATTTTACGTCGATCCGTTAGCCATCGCCAAGGAGCTAACCAAGAGCAGCATGGCGGCCACTGCGACGATGGCTATGTTGCCTGTTTTGGGGCTCGACGGAATCCAGGCTGTCGGTGGAAGCGTTATCATGGCCCCGAAAGGATTCGACTCGCTAATACACCTCCATCTCCTGCTCGCTAATCCGCGAAAAGGATTCTTAGAAGTTTTGCGACCTAAGAGCGGCGAGACCGAGCCACAGCGTTGGGTCTCGGAAGATGTTGAAAACTATATGACGGCCAATTGGAATGCCGCTCAAACAATCAAAGGCCTCAAGGAAATCTTCGAGACGTTTCGTGGACCTGATAGTTTCAATGATCAGATTATAAAGACGGCGGATAAGAAACTTGGGATCGATTTTCAAAAAGACTTTCTCGACGAACTCGACGACCGCTTTACGATGTCGCAATCGATGCTGAAACCTGCTCGAGTGGGTGGCGGAACTAGAACGTTCGCAATCAAACTCAAGAATGCACCGCAGTTTGAATCGACGACGCTCCCCAAAATTTTCGACCATTTGAAATCTAAGGATGGCAAGTGGGAATCGCAAATCGTCGGCTCGAAGACTGTCTACACTCGCCCGAACAGCCAAAAAACCGAATCGAATATTCGTCGCCCTCAGCCTGCGATCGTGGTCATCGGTGACGAACTGCTTTTTGGCGACTCGATTGAAACGATTAAAAGCGCAATCGAAGTATCGCAAAACAGCGATGGTCTTTTGAGCCAGTCGCTTGAATACAAACTCGTTCGCGATCAGATGAAACTTCAGTTGGATGAAAAGCAAACTTCGGTAGTTGTCTACCAACAACCAGAAGAATCGATGCGTCAGCTTTATGATTTGGCGGCTGACAAGAACAACATTGAAAAAGTCCGAGAAATGGCCAAAGGCAATCCGCTCTTTGCGGCACTGGTTCAAGCCTTAGAGTCACACCAACTGCCACCCTTCGAAGTCATTGCGAAGTACCTGAGCCCATCGGGTGCCTTTGTCACCGAAGAAGAAAACGGACTTCACTACACGGCATTCTCGATGCAGCGAGGCAGCCGCGATTGAGCTACCTAGTGGCGTAAGCTTCCAGCTTGCGATAGTTCCTGGCTAGAATGCAAGGCAAGCAGGATGCTTACCCCACTTTATTCAATCGACTCGAAGGTGAGTCCACGCGTAGTGAGTGTCTCAAGGATCGTCGGTAGGGCTTGGATGGTTCGCGGACCGGCTTCGGCCGAATCGTGAAGTAGAATGATCGAACCGGGTCGTGTGAATCGACAGACCCGATCGGCGATCATGTTGGGCGTTTGATCGAGGTTGTAGTCCATGGCGTTGACATCCCACATCACGATGCGCTTGGAAGCGATGAGTCTAAATCCCTGTGCGAAACCGAGTTGCCCAAAAGGCGGACGAAATAAGCAATGTTGGCTTCTTGGCGGTTTAGGCAGTATTTGTTCACATCGATCGATATCGCGAAGATAATCTCGATACGAAGTTCGCCAACCTGAAAGATGCGAATATGTATGGTTGCCAACGGCGTGGCCCATGCTCGTCATCCGCTCGATCAACTCTGGATTTCGTTCGGCGTTCTCGCCGATGCAAAAAAACGAGGCTTTGGCCTTATGGTGTTCGAGGATCTCTAAAATTCGGTCGGTGACGCCTGGAATCGGGCCATCGTCAAAGCTCAAGAAGACCGAATTCCGAGCTTTTGACAAACGCCAGCAAATCAAAGGGAATAAAAATCGCAACTGCCAACGAGTTCGAGGCGTTTCAAACCACGTCCGCGACCGGCTTTCTTGCCGGTTATTTTCTTGGCGAAGTGGCTGTTTTATGTCGGAAGATGGCGATTTCATGAAAAATGGGGCGAACTACGATGGAAACTCGACTCCTAGACCCTTTTTGAATTCGGTCTTACCATAACAGAAAGTTTCTTGTGACGCCTTCTCGGCTCCGGATGACGAGTTTTAGGGTGACTTTAGTGGATGGAGTTGGTGGACGAGACGAAGACCTAATTCAGTTGCTGGGCTACCTCCACGTATCTTCGGGAAAATCGGACCCCAAGACGCTTTTCTCGCTAAATCGGCTCTATGGCTGGGCCATCGCTAGTGGATCTCAGCCACCGAGCCCTTATGCGGGGCTTCCCGCTTGGGTCACATTGCAACAGTGGCTTCAAGACCGACTCGAATCGTTCCGTGGAGATCGCCCGTTTTTCCGTGAGAACGATCAAGCTTCGCGCGTGATGGGGTTGGTCTGGCACGATTTGCTTCCAAGCTATCTCGATTTCCATAGCGACTTGCTCTTTCACCAAGAACCCGAGGGGTTGTTCAACGGCCTCTTTCTCGGGCGGGCAATCGAAGCGGTCTTGTTGGAAGGAGGCCCTTGGGACGAAGTGGATCGGATTGTTAGCGGTGCCATTCGGCGGTTGAACGACTATATCGGCTATCGCCCGCTAGCAGTCCTTGAAGGACAAAGCCATCAGGCGTATGGGCACGAGTGGGTTCGTCCGATCTCGTTGTACATCGAAGGTGTTGGCGTAGCCTACGGTCCTTACTACGACATTATTTCCAGAGCCCTTGCAATCTTGCGAAAGACCGACCCCGGTTTATTGCGAGCGGCCCATTTTTCAATGGACTTGCTTTCCGAATTAGCTTTTGATCCACGCGCCTACGATTTTGATCATCCAGTGAACAAGCGACCGAATTATCATTTCGGTTCGTGGGATCCGACCTTGATCGACTTGGATGGCAATTATCGAAGGTTTGTTATCCAGCAAGTAACGCTCGATGCGTTGGTTGCCAGGATTCATCAAGAGCAACGCGACCTTCCCTCTGAAGAGTTGACGCAAGAAGCTGCTGCAGTTCTTGCGGGAACGATACTTATGGCATCCGGTATTTCCGGAAGCGGACCGGATAGCTATTCATCCAATGTGACTTTAGCGAGCTTGCTCAATCCGATTGCCGAGTATCGCGATGCTTTTTATTCGCAGTTGATGCAGCAGATGACCGGCAGTCATGCGGATCGCTTACGCGATGAAGCGGCCCGTCGACGCCAGCCTTTTGGCGGTGCACGGCAACATCTCAATACCCAGCTCGCTCGCCTTCGGGCTAGCCAGGTAGCGCATGTTCAGCTCGCGCGTTTGTTTGCGCGCATGGGTAGCCCGGCGGCGGCCAAAGAGGAATCGGACGACGTTCATGTTCCATCGGCAAGAATTTTGTGTCGCATCGACTGTCTCTTGACGATGGGGAATCAATCGCTCAAGCAAGGTCGACTTGAAGCGGCTGCCGACGTCCCCGATCAAATCTACGATCTGATCCAACGAGGGATCGAATGTGGTGCGTTGGTGGATCCTTGGAATATATTGGGATTCGCGGGAAATTTCAGTCGCTTTCATGGTCCAGACTCGGCGGTCCACGATCACCGGATTGACGAACTTGTCCATGTCCTTGAATTGGTGTTCGGGTTCTTATCAAGGCTGTGGCGTGAAGCTGCAGCTTCGGACGACGCCATCGTTTGCGATCGCGTTAAGCATCAGTTTCTGCGCATCGCGGAATGGTGGCGACAATTTGCAGCGCACGAAGTCAGTGATATCCACGCGACGGATCCGAACGACAGTTATGAGTCGGCAGAACTGGTGGCTCGAGCCCTGCAGCTCTGGCATAGGGCTGGTGCCGCTGCCGGCGATATTCGATTCTGGGCACCGCACGCCGAAATGTTCTCGTCGCCGAAAGCCTACGCCTTAGTGATCGAAGCTTTACTCGAACGCAAAGACTTCGTCGGCACCATGGGCTTACTTGTTTACTGGCTTAGCCAAGCCAACCGGGTCGGTTTGCAAAGCGGGATGGTTTCGTTTTCCGAACTCGCCTGCGTCTGGCTTGATAAACTTGATTCGAAGCCGTTGACCGCCGAAGCGGAAGCAAAGTCGCAGACGCCAGACGAATTGCGATGGAGTCACATTCAGCGATTCTTTGCTTACGTCGAAGCTAACGGCGAAGACTTTTTAAGGCCGCCACGCTTCGCGTTGACCGACGGAAACAGCAAATCGAACGGCAACTCGAAGTCGCATCCTAAACAACAGGATGATTCCGAGTATTCAGGCACGATCAATGACACCGACATCGACGAGGATTCGCCTTCGGTCTTCGACGCTGCCTACGAAGATGTCGTGTACCAAGACAGTACCGACGATGGGATGGATGCACCGATATTCGAAGAAGAATCGGATACCCAAGATGAACTCATCGAGGAATCAAAGCGACTTGGACAACATCTAACGTTCCTTACCGCATTGGCGCAAATGTGGAAGCACGTCGCTCTCCATCCGATGACACTCCTGGACACGGCCGAAGAAAAGCAATTGCAAGATCGAATAGTCGCTTTCGAAGATTGGTGCCGACAAGCAACAGTTCAACGCACTGGTTTACTCGAATTGGTCAAACAGATTGCGAGTTACCGGATACAGCGAAGCGGAACGGATGCGGACGCGATGGGCCGATACGATCGCAAGCGAATCGTCAAAGAATCGCTGCTCGAACGCGCGATCGCAACCGCCATCGAGATGACCGACGCGCGACGGATGCTCGTTTCAGCCATCCTAAGCCGTCAGAGCGAGCCTCAAGTCCCGCCCAGCTTGATCGATGACTTGAAAGAAAATGATCTCCAGGCCATTCGACTCTTTGCCCATCTGATGGCCGGACGCCGCGAAGCTGTTGAAGAAGAGTTTGCGAACTATCTTCAAGTCTTGCGCGATGAAAAGCTTTTGTATGTCCCGTTGGCTCGAGGCGGTGATCCTGCCGAGATTTATCGCGTTCGACTTCGACGACGCAGTTTGTCCCACCTCTTGGTCTGGCTGCCTCGCCAAGGCTTGATCTACCAAGCAATACAATTGGTCGACACGGCTCGACACATGGAGCATCACAATCCCGTCGGGCCAGGGGCCGTTACGGAATTTGATGATCTCTTTCAAATTGCCTACGAATCGATGGTCCGTTGCTTGGTACGCAACGCCTACATTTGGGATATCAGTCCAAAAGCCAGCAAGCTATCGAAGATTCCGACCGAAGAACTGGAAGAATTCTTGGATGGGAATTATCGAGAGCCGAAGAATCAACGCTTGATGCCGCTGCTGGAACAGCTCACCGAACTTTTGCTCAATAGTTGGCTATCGCATTCGAGAACATTGCGATTAAGTATACTTGAAACGGTCGACAATGCGACCGCCTGGAAGAATCTAGTTCATTTCGTAGAAACTTACGGAGCGGGCTTATTCACCCAGCATTTCCTGAAACTAGGTAACGTTCGAGCGATCTTGCATCAAGGCGTTGGGGCTTGGATTGAACGGACTGCCGAGCAAGGAGATCAGTCCGAAGTGCAATCGATCCTCGCCGATATCGAAAGCGGAAAACTTGACCGCGACGAAGCTCACCGCTGGTTAGCAGTCGTCCTTGAAGGTGTTATCGATCACTACGCCGAGTACCGCGACTACAACAGCACCACAACACAATCCGACCGCGGCGAAATGCTCTACATGCTGCTGGATTTTCTTCGATTGCGAGTTCGATACGATCGCGTCTGCTGGAATCTCAAGCCGATTTTTTGGGCGCATGAAGTTTTAGTGCGCGGCGGTTGCCATCAAACGGCACAACAATGGCGAGGTGCATTAGCGGAGCGGGTCGGACGCGAAGCAGATCAATACTTGAGTCAGTTGATCAAGCTGCAAGAAAAGTATGCAATGAAAATGCCGACCGTTGCCGATCGACTCGGCGAACGCTTTCTCATTCCGATGACGATCGATCGCATGCGAGCCTTAGTGCGTCCCGCGATGCAACAGCTCCGCTCCGACAATGGGCTCAAGCATTCACCGGCTTTCGATTTGCTAGTCCAAGAAGCTCATCTCATGACTCGGGAACCAACCGGTGTCGGTTTAGATATCCCAGGTTGGTTAGTGGCGCTCGAAGAAGAAGTCGATCGCGTACAGGAAGGAAACCACGTTTCGAAAAATTTACCGCGGCATGAATCGATTGTTCCCATGCTTCCTATTTCCGCCGAAGCCATCGAGGCTCAGCTCGCGGCGACCGCCAAACGCTATAAAACGCGATCGCTACCCAAAGAGTAGCTATGGAGCGACGATTGAATGACGACCGCAGTTGCGTTGTCGCGGCCGGATTCGGCGACTGCCGATAGCACCAATCGGTCCGCCGCTTCCTTACTTGCCCATTCCGATGAAGGTGTTCGAATCATCTCTTCGATCCCGCGATCCCACAGTCCATCGTTGACGCCGTCGGTACACAACACCAGCGCATCGCCATTGGCGTACTCGAAGGATCCTAACTGAGGATTCAAATAGCGATGTCCGGCACCAAGACATTGCGAAAGAACGGAACGCTGCGGATGTTCGCGGGCTTCTCGCTCATTGATTTTTCCATTGCGTCGCAACCAACCAACGTAGTTATGATCTTCCGTAACCTGCTTGATGTGCTGATCGTGCGCAATTTGGTACAGTCGAGAATCGCCGACGTGGCCAAAGTAGACACGGTCTCGTCGTAACCAAAGCAGCGTGAGCGTCGCTCCCATTTCCACGCAATTCTGATCGTGCTTGCTGAGATTCAGCATGTCTTGATGGATGCTCTCGAACAAGCGAAGTAAAACTTTATCGCAATAGGCTTGCGGAAACTGAGGCGTGACACCAAAGTGCTGCGGCAATTGCATGGCGATTTTTTGGGTTGCGATCTTACTGGCAAACTCGCCAGATTTTTGCCCACCCATGCCATCGCTGACGGCAAAGATAAACTCGCGATCCTCAGCCGGCGAGTCGCCCGCTTTTCCGAGATACGAAATACCTCGCCGATCCAGCACGGCTGCCAAAAAAGAATCTTCGTTGTTCGGTCGAAATCGACCGACATGTGTCAGCCCTGACCACTGAATCATCATTTTATTAATTGGCGCAATCACGGTCGAGACGCCTGATGATTCCGCTTGATAGTTCGGATCGATGATCGTCGAAAGCTCGAAATCGATCACGCAAAAGCGACCATCGCTTTCGCGGTACGTGATGTTCCGAAGAAACGCATCGTCATGCCGAACGCCATACGATTCGAGTTCGGCAAAGATCTGCTCAAGTTTGCCATCGCTCAGTTGCTCGACACGCGACCCACAGTTGCTGGTAACGACTTCCAGTCGGTCCGGATATTCTTCAAGTACCTGAGGGACAAATGCGCAATTCTTGGCCTCCAAATACTTCAAGACACGCACTTCGTTTGCATAACGTTCTTCGGCTTTGGGCCCTCTAAACATTTTGTGGACGCGACCATCGTAACTGAGTCGAACGGTAGCTCGTTGGGTATTTTTAGCTTCTAACATTCTTATTTCAAATCGACTGGTTGTGAGCCATTGCCGGCCGACGCCATCAGCGCGTCGAGCACTCGCTGCGTTCCGTAGGTATATTCACCCCACTTCGGATCGGGGCGTCGGCTCAAGACTAGCTCGGAAAAGGTTCGAAACATTTCAACGTCTTGCGCACCGCGTCGTCCTTCGGAGTATTCGATGACCGCATGCCGTTGTAGATGCTCCTGCATCTGGAAATCGCAACCTTGAACGTTGAAGAGCGTGTGTCCTACTTCGAAGGCTGACTCGCAGCCGTAATGCGGCAGTACAAAATCGCGAATCGTCACGTGACCACGATCACCGCTGAAGTGAGACCATTGCTGAGCGTCGGTTAAGAACGAGCAGTAGAAACTCGCCGAGAATCCGTCGTCGTAGAGAAGCTCGCCTGAAAATTCACCGGGCACGCTTTTAAGACTTCCTTCGCCTTGCATGGTCGTGAGTATTCTTCCGACCACCGATTGCGGCTGCTGAAATTTCTTGGCCCATAAAATGAGGCGAACGTTATACCAAGCCAAGTCGCCGACACATCCGTACGGCTCGTACTGACTCATCGTTCGAATATTCGAGCGTGCGAAAACGTCGTCGCCTTTGAAAGTAAAGTGCGTGGCGATCCGCTTGAGATTGCCAACGCTTTCACCGTCATCTAGCACCGCTCGAAGCTTCTCCAGGCGAGCCGAATGCATGTACATCACGCCGTCCATATATTGCACTTTTTGCTTGGCGGCCAAGTCGATCAGCGATCGAACCTCGGCAGCATCGAGTCCAGCCGGTTTCTCACCGAGCACACTCTTGCCCGCTTCAATCGCTTTGCGCACCCATTCGCCTCGAATGGCTGTTGGCAACGGAATATAGACCGCATCGATATCAGGACGAGCTATGAGATTTTCGTAGCCTTCTATCGCCTCGGGGACGGTCGACTGTGGAAACTGGTGTTGGCAAGTTGAAATAAATTCTTCGGACGCTTGTTGGCTACGTGAAGCGACCGCGACAACCGTCGCATTTTCACTGGCGGCGATCGCCCGCCAATTCTTCTTGGCGATCCCGGCCGTGGACATAATTCCCCATCGACATATTGGATTCGATTTACTTTGCATGCTCAAAACCTTTCTTCGCTTGTATCACAAATTGCTTCATCTTTTCGGCGTCCTTTACTCCAGGGGCCGACTCGACGCCGCTAGCGGTATCGACGGCATTCGCACCGCTTATCTCAATCGCCTGCGCAACATTATCCGAAGTCAATCCGCCAGCGAGTATCAACGGTTGTCCACCGAACTCGGGCGGCAGTGGATTCAAGATATCCCAGCGCGTGACTCGCCCTGTTCCACCTCGCTGTACCGGATCGTAAGCGTCGACCAAAAAGCCGGCTATGTTCGTATCGTTGGCTGAGTTGGCCCATTCGCTCGCGAGTCTCGCGTCATCGCGATTCCCGAATCGCCACGGTATCGCTTTGATCACCGGAGGTAAGTTTTTCCCTGATACGAAATGTGGTGATTCATCGCCATGCAACTGAATCAGGTCGAGAAGACAGACTTCCGAAACTTCGCGAAGTACTTGAAGCGTAGGGTTTACGAAAACGCCCACCAAACAAGCTCGACCGTGCACCATCTTGGCTAGCTTGGCAGCTTGTTCGATCGTAACCGCGCGTTGGCTGGTCGAGCAGAAATTCAAACCGACGGCATCGGCGCCAGCGAAGATGGCAGCATCGATATCCTCTGCCCGCCGAAAACCGCAGAACTTTATTTGAAATGGGTGAACACCTGACAAACGCATGCTTAGATTGTAGCCGAGGATTGAAAAACGCGAATGGGAGCCATTGCTTATTGACCTATCGTCAAATTGATATTGCCCCGATGGTTGGCCGCTCTGTAAGGTAGATCGGAAAGTTGCCTAAAATTCTACTGGCCACCGTTCTAAGCGGTCGGCGTCGTTTTTGCATGGATCGCAAGGCTCAGTTTTTAAGGAATGTAATCCGATGTCGTCAAGGAAAAGAACGGGCTTGCGTTCGTCACAAAAATATTTTCTCTTCATGGCCGCCCTGGCTTTTTTGCAATTGAGTGGCTGCGTTCAATTGGCCGCAAACTTGATGCACGTCGTAAGCGGTCCACAGGTTCCGGCTGAATTCAAGGGACTTGATGGCAAGAGGATCGCTGTCGTCTCGAATAATGAATTGGGTGTTTGCAGCGACGAGTCGACGATTCGATTGGCGGGCAATCTCAAAGGCATTCTTGCGGGCAAACTTCCGAAATCCAAATTTGTTAGCCAAGAAGAAATCGATGGCTGGTTGAAAGGAAAATCATCGCGAGAACAAGACTTTACGGTCATCGGCAAGTCGGTTAATGCCGACTACGTGATCGCGGTTGAAATGACCGGTTTGCAGCTCAAGGACGGTCAGACACTCTATCGCGGTCGCTCGGATATCTTGGTCACCGTTTGGGACGTGAAAGCTTCGAAAATCGCATTCCGCAAATCGCTGCCCGATTATTCCTATCCAAAAATGGCCGGGCAATCGATTACGGAAACCGACGAAGACAAATTCCGCCGCGTTTATCTGATAAATGTCGCAGATAAGATCGGGCGGTATTTCTACGCCCACGATTTCGGCGAAGACGTTGCGATGGATGCATCGATTCTGAACTACTAAAAATCAACGTCAGTCTACTGCGTAATTCGCGGACGACGTTGGTTTCGGCCCGGTGCTTTACTTGGAGCATGGCTATGGCAATGCGCGTAGAGCTAGTGAACGTTTTGATATAAAAAGGGTGGCACGCCCTGAGGGACGAAGGGCGTGCTTGAAGTGCGAGTGAGCGTGACTCGACGCTCATTACCCCCATCGCTGTCGCTCTCGGTTTGCCAATTTTTTTTGGTGAGGCCGTGCAAGCTAAAAAATATGGCTCTTCCGCCAAATCTGTGGGTCAAAATTGACTCTTTATCGTTACGAATAGAAAACCGAAGTTTCAACGGACACCCGTTTCGCATTGGATTTTTGAGGCATCACTCCGATGTCCAAAGTTGAAGAAAAACAACCCACCAGACGATCAGTCCGGCGGGTTGCCGAGCGCCTTTGGCGCATCGGAGCCATCCCTTG